>Ga0247782_1000157_pt1 | contig 86681 bp, 68 predicted proteins | sample UWRJL019104C5_FD_179928 | JGI IMG/M metagenome (GOLD analysis project Ga0247782, IMG submission 179928) | Plant litter microbial communities from Arlington Agricultural Research Station in Wisconsin, United States - UWRJ-L019-104C-5 | ecosystem: Environmental > Terrestrial > Plant litter >... | reverse complement strand
TGCAGGGGCCTGGCAGTGGATACGAGGCTTCTATGAATAGCTATGGCGCCATGGCACCTCCATAGTGGCCCATGGAGGCATGGCATCGTCATGGTGGCTCAAGGAGGCATGAGGCGGATGCATATGGCAACGAGTGAGTGGCTTATGTAAGGGTAAGGCCTATGGCCAAGTGAGGGTATGGCCAGTGAGGTGTTGGCGGCTAAAGGGTAGAAAATGCAGTTGGTAGAAACGCAGAGGCGTTTTTAACAGTTATAAAGTATTTTATTATAAACCTTATTAACGTTTTATAAGCATATAAAGTAGTTAAAAACTACTTAAAAAACTTTTAATATTTTATTAAAGCAAGCAAATATAGTTAAAAATAAGTGCTTTTAAACAAATCTTATTTAATATTAAGTTTTATTTTGCTTATAAATCTATAAAAAAACTATTAACTTTTAATACACACTAACATACTTTAAAAAGCATATAATTATATGCTTTTTAAGCTACTTTAACAAGGCTAAAAACGTAGCTTTTTTAACTTGTAAGGCTGCTTTAAAGTTAGCCTTACTATGCTTATAAAATAAGTTGTATAAAAATTGCTTTTTATTTTTTAAATTAACATAGCTAACTTTAAAGTTATTTTTATAAAAAACAGCCTTTAAAAGCATATTATAATATAGTTAAAAGCTATTTATTATAGTTATAAATATAGCAACAGTAGCTATAGCTTTTAAAAAAGCTATTATAGTAACTATAATAGCCTCTTTTTATGTAGTATTAAGTTTATTTATAGCTATAGTATAAAGGTAAACAAATGCAAACTATAGTTATAAACTACTATTTTACCTTTAAAAGTAGAACAGTAGTTTATAACCACAGTTTGCTAAAAATTGCTAAAAAAGGTATAGATAGCTTCTTTTTAAGATTAGTACGCTAAGAAGTGCACTTAATAACCTAAAATACATAAAAAAAGTTAAGTGTAGAGAAAAACAACAATGTATCCCTTTTTCGCCATACTAAATACTGCTTAGTTTGAGAATTAGCGTCTTGGAAGGTACAAAATCCACCTCTTACATAATCAGAGGTAACCGCGGTTCGCTTTGCCGAACAGGCCCTAAGGCAGGAAACGGCATCGTTGACCTCACCTACAGATACTAGCTCAGCCAGATAAGGCGTGTAGCTGAGTTACCAAAACTTGATGCAAAGCCATAAACGGGCAGGAAAGGCTTGTCTAACTGCGGGCCTAAGCCCCAAAGCTTGCAAACTTGGGGTAACGGTCCAGGTCAAGAATATTCGTTCGTTCTAGCGCGTTAGAAGGGTACCTAGTCGCGAACTAGACAGGGGGCATACGACGAAGCAACCTCGACGCCAGCAACTAGTAACTAACTCGACGGATAAGCAAAAGGCAGACTTTGCGAGATAGGTGGCCAATATGATAAAGTATTAAGTCTAGTGGTAGGATTCAAGAACCACGACGCCGGTAACGCTACTATGTGTCATCACCAATTCCTTTGAGTCGTATTCATCATGGCCGACATAGGTAGATAGATTTTCAAGTTACATACAACCCAAACCCCAACTTTCAACCCCAACTGATGATCAGCATTCGGAATTTGGGGAGAGCAGGGGTTATACTGCCGATCCTATGTTCTCTGCATGGGCCATTGAGTTGTGGATCATCACAGCGGAATTCGAAGGAATCTACTCTGTAGAATCGAGCAAAAGGGTTAAAGCATGCCAAGGTCTGACTGGGGAGTGACATATCTCAATGCAACCTCACAGCCCTCCTTTGCTTAGGTTTCCATCTTCCCTATACTATGTATAGGCATGCCTTCAGCTACCACGACCACCACCTTCTGGTGGGAGAGATATCGATACCAGCTCATTTTCAACAGTAGTTGTCGTCTCTTAGGCGATTAATAATGGTGTCACTTATCCGCAAACTATCTGTGGCCGCCGGCATCCTGGCGGCAGTATCACCTTCGCAGGCAAAGTACCCACATAAGCATAAGCAGGACGATGTTCTGCGCGAAGGGACGCCCGAGTCCGTGGGGATGCTGTCCAAGCCCCTGAAGGACATGGTCACGAACCTCACTCACTTCACAGAGGCGAGGAACTGGGGCTCGAAGACCTCTAACCAGGTCGTGCCCATCGAGCCCGGCGGTGTCACTCTCGTGGCGCACAACAGCGTGATCGTGAGCCACTTCGCATTCGGAAAGCGGAACCTGTGGGCTTCCGTCGACGGCGCGAACGGTACCATGCTACCGGCGAAGCAGAGAGAGAACGCCACTCTGGACACCATCTACGACCTCGCGAGCTTGACGAAGCTGTACACCTCGGTCGCTGCCCTCCGCTGCATCGACCAGGACTTGATCGAGCTCAACGGCACCGTGGCCACGTACCTGCCGGAGTTCGCCGCCAACGGGAAAGAGGGCATCACGATCCTGCAGCTTCTGACACACACCAGCGGGCTTGCGCCGGACCCGGAGACCGGGCTCTGGATATCCGAATACTACCCGACCTACGAGTCGCGCGTCCAGCAGATCCTGAATGAGACGCTCCAGAACAAGCCGGGGTCAGCATACGTATACTCGGACCTCAACCTCATGACGACTATGCTGGTCATCGAGAAAGTGACTGGAAAACCCCTGGACGAGGTAATTGGCGAATACACGTCGGCTATGGGGATGAAGGACACGTTTTTCAACCGCGGCAACGTAGAAGGTGACGAGTTCCCCTACTATAAGCGCATGGCGGCGCAAGAGTTCCAGATCACCGTGCTCGGCGACGTGGAACCGCAGCGACCGCAGCCGGTGCGCGGGACCGTGCACGACGAGAACGCGTGGGGATTGAACGGCGTGTCGGGCCACGCGGGTCTCTTCTCCACGGCTCGCGACACGGCAGTCTTCGCGCAGATGATCCTGAACAACGGCACGTACGGCGGAAAAAGCATCTTGTCGAAAGATTCCGTCGACCTCATCTTCACGAACTTCAACGAGCGATTCGGCGCGAGCGCGTACCACGGTATAGGCTTCGAGCTCGACCAGTATTACACGGCCGGCCCCATGGCGAACCCGCTTGCGGCTAGTCATACGGGCTTCACGGGGACGTCGCTGGTCATTGATCGCGCGAGCAATACCCTGTTTGTCCACTTTAGCAATAGGGCGCACCCGTCTAGGGAGTGGTCGAGCAATAATATTGTGAGAGAGACGGTCGGCGCGTGGGTTGCGACGGCTTTGGGTAGGGATGTTGCCTTTCCCCAATAAATGAAGGGGCTGGGTCTGTTCTGTCTACAATATCAATTCCACGTGGTTGCTACAGTACGTGCTTATAAGTATGATACTTCCATGTAACGACGAGCGCGTCACTTAGTTCTTGTGTCTGACTGCCTCGCTTCCCTAAGTCTAAAAATATATGGAAGATTTAGCATGAACTACTAGGTATAGGCAGGATAGGTAAGTGTAGTCACGGGTTACGAGAAGGCGTTTCATGCAGATAAAGTCATTCGAACAAGCTTTGAAGATTGAACACCGCATCTATTCCGACGTACAGCTGCAAGTCCATCTATCAGATGAGCAGGCAGAGCCTTCAACCCGACCCAGTAGATATGAGAAAAAAATAATAACCCCTCCGAAAATGTTGAAGTATGAGCCAGCACCGCACTCTATTGGATTTTCAGAATAGAAATAAAAACAGCAAGTCCTTGCCTGCGCCTTCATCGTTATCTCCTAATCCAGCCCTCCACCGTCCATTTGGCCTTTCCTAGCTGGATAGTCTAAAGATGGATGACATCGCCAATAGATTTGAAACAAGCCAGCTGTCCTCCAGCGGCGACGCCGATGACGGTGGCTAAGAGAATATACAGTGTCAGCCTGCTCCAAATGGGGATGGGGTTTGTTAAGGATAGAGGAATATACGCACATAGATCAATAGTAGACGTCTTATCCTGGTCGGGGTTATTATGGTCTTCGCAGGTCGCCTCCAGGGTGATGAAGTCGTCGTGAATCTTCTGATTGTAGCACGTTCCGCCGTACCCCCCTGCTTCTTGGCCGACGAGTTGACCAAAGCTGTTCGCGATACAGCTATAGTACCATAACCGTTAATGATATTGTTTCTTCTCTTATAATAGTAACATGGTATGATTCTAAGACAGATAACAGGTTACGCTGTCGACTTACTGATTGAGGGGTAGAATGCTGGTGGTGCGCGGATTAGCCCCCGATGTACACTCAGCGATGAGGAACGGTCCCTGATTGTTCCCGTCGGCGAATAAGGTCGTGTTCAGGGTGCATGCCTTGTTAAAGTCTTTCGGGCTTGAAGGGTCGTCGCGGGCCGAGAAGGGGAATGCCGTGACACTGCCAGCAGTGGCGAAGAGACTGAGGGCTGTTAAGAACTGCATGGTGAGGGAACGTAACGAAGTGAAGTTGATGTCGCCGGTGAAAATGAGTATCGTCAAGATAAATTTTTGCTGACAAAACGAAAGAGAAGAAAGTAAATGAGAGTCTGATATCGTCAAGATATACTGGTGATGGTGTGTGTTGAGAAATATGAAGCTGAAGAAGAGGAGACGAATGATTTTATAGACGAGAGCACCAGATGAACATGCATCATACATATGCTGTTGGTACCTCTTTGATTGTACTTAGAACGCATTGGAATGGCATTTATTAACGCGTCGGAGATAAAAATCTTAGGATGACAACAATCAAAACAAAGAAACACCCATCCCAAGCGCTCGGTATCACCCCACGAACTGACGATTTGGAAACAGAGCGGCAAGGAAGACATGTGATTCTCAGTGCCGAAACAAACCTCTTGAAACCCTTTGCGCCGCATTTCTCGTCGCACGACATATTAAATGTTTGATTGGGCAATCATGTCACCTTTATCGCCAGCTACTAGACGAACTCGGGGTTGCCCCAGATATGGATGGGATCACAAGGCCACATGGTTCTATGGAGAGGGAGCACGACAGCTTCAAACATGGTGTGTGATATAATTCTCGTATCATTAATGGCTTCATTGTAGCTAATTTTCTGTCTTATTGACTATTTTTTTCAGATTAAATACTCGTGTGACGTAGCGAACAAGAGGTCTATATTATGGAGTTGAATTCTAGAACAATTTCTCGGTCTAACAAGTGTTGCGATCCCATGTAGTACACGGTACAGGCCAGGATATCCATGCTCTATGCACGAGCCGCTTTCTAAATGCCAGTGCCGCCTTAGAGCCGCGAAGTGGTGTAAGTTCGTTCAGAGTATTCTCGTTTCCTGTTCCGTCGCGAATGACCGTGCTAGCATCACACCAATATAAGCACCCAACTTCCACACGTGAATGAGGGCAATCCGGTACTTCCCTAATCACCACATATACCAAGTAACACAAGCTATTAATATTATAACCGTTTCGAACGTATCCCTAGTCAGAGCTTAGGGTAGATGATCAGTAGACTGGGGAAGTCAAGATATTGATAGAGATAATGTCGACCATCTCAAGCTGACACTACACAACTAGCTAGCAATTAAGTGTAGTGGGGATGGCCAGTCAGATAGGGATTGTTTATATTACACGTATAGGATACTATTTCGACATGTTTCGCTTCAGAAGTTCCTGTCTTGGAAAACATACAAATATATTGGCCAACACAATATACATGCGGGATCCTCGGTTTATGAAGTAGGCAGCAAACTACGAAGACAGGATTCTACACAAAAACTAATAATGTACCTCAAGTACAAGATATATCAGTAATGAGTAGGCAGGTTTGATATATACACATTATTGATGAACCCCGCCCCCCTTCCCCTCCTTATGCTATGGCTCTATATCTAGATAATTATTTCAGTTGAATAAGAAAGTAATACAGCCGTCAGATAACGCTCATTAGTCATTGATCATCATCAATCCCGAGTGTAATAGTCGACAAGGCGCCAGTTAATATGTCGTCCACCTCACTCCACTCAGGACTCTCGCCTTCTCGAATCACCCCGCTCTCCCGCTGTTCCCGATCCTTCTCAACAGCCTCAGCAACTTCGTCAGCATCGACGATTTCGAAACCGGAATCACTACTACTCCCGATCACCTCACTCCACGCCTCATCATCCTCATGCCCCTCCTCACCGCCCCTACAATTCCCGTAATACCCATACCCGGTCCCTGTGGCATCATGAATATACCCCGAACCCCCGGTATCAATTAGTCTAACTTTCACATGATTGCCAGACTTCTTCTGCAGGTAAATGCGAACCCAGAAGGGCATCCCTCTTACATCACCGATCTGCTCTGGCCCGAGTCTGGAAACGGGACAATCGCCGTGGACGTAGCGCTTGCTACCACTACTAATACTGCCGTCACCGCCGTAGTAGGCCATAGTCATCTGGTCGTCGCCGATGGTGACGTGCAAGCGCATGTCGCTGTCGTTCATGGGTTTGCCATGGTAGAACCACTCCATAGGCCCGTTAGCGCGCTTCCTGGCCGCTGTAGCCGTGACGCCGTTTCGCACTAGCACTGTCTCTTCCTTCTTTCCGAATAGGTCGTCGCCGCTCCGGCTATTGCTTAGGATTACGGAGAAGACTATGTCTGCGTGCAGTTCCGAGAGGTCGATTGCGAATGTGTAATATCTCCCCACATCCCGAGTCGCTGTTTCTTGTAGGTATATAGGCGTAGACCCCGCCGTAACAATCGTCTCCCCCACCTCCGACGTACTGATAATCGTCTCCCGAAACTTCAGCTCTTCCGCCGGCACAGCCTTCGCTTCTACCAGCGGGATGCCGGGGAGCGCGGGGAGAAGGTGTCTGTACTTCTCATACGTCTCCATCGCGGCTTTCTTGACCGACGTTAACTTCTTCATGGACACGTACTCGGGGATCTCCCTACTGTTTTCCCCTTCCTGGGCGACGTAGAAAGATACTAGCGCAGACATGAGCGAAGCGAATAATAGGCTGAGACTATAACCACGTCGCCATGTCCCGCCTTCCCGTTGAGAGCGCAAGATGTCGAAACACATGCTGCTCCGGCTCCTGTCTTCGTTTCTCCCCGACGATGCGTAGCGGCTGTATACGTCCACGTTGAACCGCCCCGTCCGAGTGTATACGTGCACTACGGGAGGCGAGTCCGGGTATGCGTGTGCCTGGGTGCCGCTGCCAGGAAGCGGGATGTGCAGACAGCCTACGACAGCCACGTGCGCCAGCGCCCCGTCGTTCGGACACATGGCAAAGTAGAATTGCGAAAAGGTGTCATCGTCTGGAGCCGGGGAAATGACGGTGCGCAGGTTGAAGAAGTCGGCGTTGACTTCATTGATCTCTCTCCAGATCCGTTTCCGGATTCTAGGGTCCATTGTGGCGTGACTTGGCTTGTAGATTCTAGAGTTGTGAAGAAGCCATGTCCTCGAATCTCTAGCCCTATCATGATGATGCTTCTCTTTTTATATATCAGGGGTTTGGTATTATACCAGCTACTATAAGAGCTTGGCTAGTGACTCATCGGGAGGTCCTATTGGCGGGTAGGTACCCAATTCGTGTTCGCTTGGGTCAGTAAGCCATTGTCGTAGCTCGACATCTAAAAATAGAATTGCCGCTGAAGCAGGGGGCAAATGCTCAGATACTCATGATCTCAACTACATAGGGCCTTTTGAGCCGTCTTCAAATCTTTTATTTTAACATCAGTATGGAGTGTGTCGGAGAATGTTGAAGTCTTGGCATTTCGGCCAGTGACTTGGTACGGGGCCCGGGAGGTCGACGTGCCCCCCAAGAACCGGGGTCTTAGTCATCAGAGACGTCCGTATTAAAACAGGTATTGGCCGGGAAGACATTGTTCGTTCATATGTCGACCGCGTATTAAAGTAGCGATTGCTTAGTTATAAGAGAATATGATGTATTGTTGTTGATTTTCAACTTCGAGGCAGGAGGAAGGAATACGTACCTATCTGACCCTACGAATTTGAAGGTCAATTAGGGAGGCGACTTGTGGACGGCAAGAAATGGCTCTGGTTCAAGGCCGGCGTTGCCAATGATCTTATAAAAACATCAGGAAACTCACGGGATTCACTCAAAGGTGCAAAATATATAGTGAGTGAAAAACAGTCTTCCCTGTTGACATTAAATAAAGCTGCTCACTCATTCACTCACCCAAAGTACCTATTACCACACCCCTCCCTTCCCTCACTAGCCACACTGATAAACAGGGGTTTCGGTATGCCAGTAAGCATACAGATTCTTATTCCCCTTCTTGTCAATCTTACCCTGCCGTCTCCTCTCTGCCTTCTGCACCCTCTCTTCCTGCCTATGCTGCGTCAGCAACAGCGCCCGCTGCTGCGACGCCGGTAAGTGTACCAGGCTGTTCCTGTCGTTGGCGCTCATGCTGGCTAGCTGGTATGCCACGTTTGCCCTCTCGCGCTTTTCTCGTCTCGATAATAAGCGCGTATCTGACTCTGATGCCTCAGTATCGGGTTCTTTTTCTGGCTCGAGGGTGTATTCTAGTTGCGAGGAAGTTGGTGTAGCTCGTGTGCGACGACAGAGATGATTGCTATATAATGAGGATGAAGAACCCGCTGGTGCTGATGATGAGTGCCGAGATATTATTTTGCCCGACGGTAATCGAATCGAGTCTTCATCAGCTAGAGCTGGTCTTCGACTTGATGAGCCCGTCGCCGTTTCCTCTCGCTGCCTCCCATCAACATTGTCCTCACCGTCCTCATCCTCATCACCCTCTTCGTCGTCTTCTGGTTCAGAGAAGTCATAAAACTCAGCAAACTCCGAATCTTCCTCCGATATATCGAATCTGCAGTGGCCTTTTCCAGTCATATGTTGTTGTACGGCCTGTACAGTAGCCCTCTCCGTCCCGCAGTGCATACATTCCCGGTATCCGAAGACGACGAGATGTAGGTACTTGAACAAAGTCTCGAGATCGACTGCGAGACGCTGCTCATGTGGAACAAAGAGGCTGTGCGATTTCCGCATATGTACCACGCTCTCGTCGAAGTTTGGCGAGGAGATAGGACAGAATAGACACTGTCCGGGTACAAATGGTTGCATAGTTACTTCAGGAGAGTCGATTGACTCTTGTTTGGATGAAGATGCAGAGTTCGTGGTCTCTGGAGCTGGTGATAGATTCATTAGTAAACTTGGACCTGTGGCTGTGGCTGTAGCTGTTGTTGTTGTTACGCCCACCATGTAGACGAGTTGAAAGGAAGTTGAAGGTTTGGTTTGAGTGAAGCTGGAGCAGTAGCCCTATGACTGTGTCTCTTGTAGTTGTTGTTTCTCTTGTTAATTAGATGGTATTGACTGATCTGAAAGGGTCCTAGATGAGGTTATCTACGATTCTTTTATACATGTAAGTGTACTCTATAAGTTGAAGCTGTATCCAGTTGGACTTGGCGATTGTCGGGATCTGGGTATTGGAGATTGTGAGCTAAGCTGTTTTAGGGTAGTGACGCCATGCTATTGGCTAGTCGCCCTTGCATCGCCCCTTCGAAATGAATTGTGGCCAATGAGATGCTCCTCATGTCCCTGACGAGGTATGAATCATAATGAACAAGGAAGTCACCTCAAAGCCAAAGAGTGTGAGGGCATCCCCAGAAGGGCAGTGCGACTTGAAGGCGATGCAAGCCGAGACCTCCCCTCGGCTTTCTCCCGGTAGGTATATGCCTCTCACATGGCGTCCTTAGATAGGCCGGGAACGGGCGAGACTTCTTACTCTCAAAGCGCTTCGTCTATTTGGCAGTCCAAGTTCACGCCCTGTGCCAACTCAATGGCTGCTGGTATCTTGACTGGGGTATACTGCGCTGTGATGTCGCTGTAACTTCAGTGGTATTAGGACGCCACTAATACCTGTACCGTATGCTGTAGATCTAAATGCTCTGCTATTTTCTCCAAGTCTTCGAAAGGACTTAATGCTAATTCAAGCTTCAAAATCGGACCAATCGCCGGATACATAATCCTTGATCTTCTGCTTCACCATTGACTTCATAGTCGACATAGTCTTGGTCGAGAAGTAACCCACATGAGGAGAAAACGTGAGATTCAGGTCTCGCGTGTCGTCAGCTAGGAATGCGCTATCTTTCGCCGTGCTAGCTGGCTCTTGATCAAAGACATCCACTGCGGCACCCGAGATACGCTTCTCCCGCAATGCCTGCACAACTGCGCTCGTGCGCATGACGCCTCCTCGAGAGACATTAATGATAATCATCTCAGGACGCATACCGTCTAGCTCAGGTGTATCGATCATATTTCGCATGCTTTCGTTGAATGTGCAGGATATAAAAAGCACGGTACTCTTCCGGATTGCTTCTTGGAATGGAACGCGAGAAACAAAAGAATCGTCTGTGTTACCACTACTGGACTGCTGGGCGGCGGTAATTCCTTTACGCTCAAGAATGAGCACCCTCATACCCAGGGCTTTACAGAGCTTTTCGATACCTTGGCCTGCGGTCGGAGTTAATTCTCAATCGATATCGTGTTAGGCGGTTGCGGTCAAACATACCGATGAGGCCGTAGCCGATGATGCCCACGACCTCTTGCTCGAGAGACAACGGTGGCTGCTCATTTGCGGTTTGCATTTTGTAAGCGACACTGTGTTCCCGCTTCCAGGCGTTGTCGCCATTTTCATCCACCAATCGAACCGTGTTGTGCAAGATAACTGTCCTGCGTCTCGCCGCGAAATACTTGCAACGCATTAACGAGAGGGAAGAAGTGAATTGACGAGTTGGTCAACTTACGAGGCTCAGGGCATGTTCGGGAACAGCTAATGATGTGGAGCCAGGGCAATTCACTACTCTAATGCCACGCCTACGACATTCGTCCAAGTCCACATGATTTGTACCAGCTGTTGGCGTGACTATGAATTTCCTAAGCTTTCAATCAGCTGGGGGAATTCTATCGAAATAGGCTTTCTAGGCTATCATGAGTGCACGTACAGATAGGGGGCGTCGCCCAAGCTTTCGGCGGTGATCTTTGCTTGGGCTGCAACAACGATGCTAGCAGACTGTATACGTTCTCGTACTTCGTCTGCTTTAGAGGCCCGATGGTACGAAATGAGTTCATGCGATCGAGGCGCTGTGTCGATGTCGTCGATTGGGAGATGCACTGCTTCAAGCACGACAACAACTTCGTGCGTCGCAGATGGCAATTCTTTAGGGAGCTTCAGGGTATCCATTTTCTTAGAGCACTGGAAAACTTGTCAAGCTCGGGTCTGATCAAGTTCTTCAACTCTGACGACGACCTGATGTTTATAGTCTTCTGCTCCACAAAGGCCGCCCGTGTTCACCACTTCACTATATCTGCAATTGAACTAACATTCATTCTAAGTTGCCCAATCATGCAAACTCAGAACTGGCACAGCAAGGCACAAGCGTACATAGATTATCCTTGTTACTAAGTAGTTTAGCTGAGTGGGTCAGTCCGCCATCATCGAGAATCCCGAAATCAGGTAAGCACTCATCTGCGTTAGGTAATCATGAAGTAGTACTAGGTTAGCGGAATTTAGCACCGCACCACGCAATATAATACATTCAAACTTTCCAGCCAGATATTTCACAATCCAAACCCGCGCGAAAGCTGCTTACGAAATGGCCAGCAACCATAAGCTCTTTCGGCATGCCACTGTGGACAGAGATGCCGCGTCAGGCAGCGCAGCCACGACAATGGAAGTGATTGAGTAGAATGGGAACGACTTTGCTGTGAAACCAAAATCCAGTGCTACAACTTGATAACGACCTTTCCAATATGGCTTCCTGATGACAAGTAATCGAACGCAGCAGGCGACTCATCGAATGAGAAAACTCGATCTACGAGAGGAGTAAGGGATACCTTCTTCTCCGCCAAGAAGTTATTCAGTTCGATAAAATCCTGCTTGGAGCCTACGGCGATACCTCTATATTCGCGAGATGTCAGTCAACGACACGATCCATGGCACCAATATTTTGGAGTAGGCAATCGCATGCTTACTTTAACTGCGCACGTTTGCTCATCAAGGCAAACAAGGCGCTAGGATGCCAGTCGCCACCGGCACCGTCTAGGAAGCCGAGAAAGGATACGACGCCACCCCGTCGACGCAAGAAACCGATGTCTTGTGGGAAAGATCCCGGCCCAGTGGTGTTGATGACGTAGTCGACGCCTTTACTGTCCGTAATGCGCTTAACCTCGGCAGCCTGGTCGGTCACGGTTTTGTAATTGATGGTGCCGATATTAGTGCCGAGTTTTCGGATTTCGTCGAGCTTCTTGTCGGATGAAGACGTGATAATTGGTTGGATCCCAGCCGCAAGGCAGATTAGCAGGGCAAACATACTGACCCCACCAGTCCCTATATCAGTCACTCAGCACTAGGTTTCTGAGAGCTGATTTCAGAGATATAAGTGGAGCGTGCCATACCTTGCATGAGTGCACTTCGGAGCTTACCGACCGATTTGAGGCCGTTCAGAGCATTCCAAGCTGTGATACCAGCACACGGGATTGTGGAGGCCTGTTTGTTCAAACATGTCATGTGAGCGGCTCCGATGTTCATTTCTGCACTTCGAAGCTATTAAGGGAAAGCGGAACCGACCTCTTCCCAAGACAAATGCGCGGGCAGCGGCACCAAGTACTTTTCGTCGTAAACGGCGTATTCACGGAGAACACCGGCAACGTCGCCGCCGAGGGCACACGGCGAAGTATCTTCATATCCAGACAGATTATTCAAGTCCCACGCGACCGAGACATGGTCTCCGATGGCGAACACCGTCACAGCGCTTCCAATGGCGGCTACTTCAGCGGCAGCGTCAGAGCACGGGATGCCACGTTCCTCAACTTGCATCAAGTAGCGTCCGTCGAGCATGGCGATATCGCGGAAGTTTAGCGAAACCGCACGAATCTTGATTAGAACTTCATTTGGTCCCAGCTCTTTTGGTAGCTGCTCGGTCGAAACACCGATTGTCCTCGGCAGGTCGCCCGTAGTGCGACGGTACACTTTATGTGTCTGAGGAATCGACATTTTGAATCAGTTACGGCACTTCAACTGCGTTTCTACCAGGACCTAGTTTCTACCTGTCTCAGGCGTGTTCATTGAAATTGAATAATGATTGAATCTCTTTTCATTCTTCTCTCCATGGAGATATTTTATAGACCGACACCGATGCGGCCCGCTAACGTCACGACTCTGATTGGTAAGCAAGCCATGTTGATCACGGCTAATTTGCTATTGCACATGCATCTGCGGCTCAACCCTTCAACCGTGTACATTAGAGATCGATACGCCCCTGAAGATGGAAGCGCATATGGACGAATAGGAACCCGTGTGAAAATTGTATGCACGTATTATCCAACCATACGGTCATTAGCATCTAAACCCCTGACTTTGATCGAAGCACTTAGCAGGAAGAGGAAAATGGTCAACCAGCAACTACTGTACATATCTTACTACCCCAATAAGGCGTGCTATCGCGGGGTGTTTCCATCGGCGACATTCGATACCTATTTGTAATTGAGAAAGAGACTCACTTTCGATTTCTAATCTATAACTATGGAAATCACGTAACCACACGACTATATTAATAGAGCGGGCGCTGCTAGTAATGTGGGGATTCGGACTTCCGTGCTTCACAAAGGAACATCAGTTCCCCCGCTCACCTTCACTGAAATAGCCGCCACGTCTTTTCTCTGTCTATATCTCTAGATTTATATATATATATATATATATATATTTCGTTTAGAAAAAAAAAGAAAATAAGAAGCTCACATTTGAGGCAAGTCAACTTCGAGGTTTATACGGCCTGTCTTCAATTTAGAGATTGGCTCTACGCTGCAAACAAGTACCCGACCTTATCTATAGCTTTATACGTTATCACGTCATTCCAGTCATGGCTCCAATTCGCATTGGTTTCATCGGCCTCTCCAAGTCCGGGTGGGCAACACGAGCTCATCACCCATATCTCAAGAATACCGACAAGTATCAGATTGTAGCCATCCAGAACTCCTCGGTGGAGAGCGCCAAGGAGTCAATCAAATTCCACGGACTACCCGAGACTACTAAGGCTTATGGGAATCCAGAGGGTTAGTTAGTTGTCTCACTTGTCTTCTAATTATCCCCTTTCGCTACACCCAGTACATATCGAGGCGAATGTGATGAGCCTGATTGACCAAAACATCTTCGTCAGATATCGCCAACGACCCAGACGTCGAACTCGTCGTGTCTAGTGTGCGAGTCGACAGGCACAGGGATTCCATCGTGCCGTCCCTGAAAGCAGGGAAAGACATCTTTATCGAGTGGCCCCTGGGCAAATCCCTCGCGGACGCCGAGGAGATCCTCAGCCACAAGAAGGACGGGACCCGCACATTCGTCGGCCTTCAGGCACGTCAGTCTCCCCTCATCGAAGACATCAGGGACTTCATCTCCTCGGGCAAGTTGGGCGACGTATTGAGCAGTACGTGGCAGGGCTACGGCGGGTTCGTTGGGAGCGCTTCTGTGACTGCCGGTTATGAATACTTGGCCGATAAGAAGATCGGCGGGAACTTAGTCACCATCGTTACGGGGCATACGATTGATTTTGTCCAACAAGGTGAGTCCATAATCTTTTCGAACACACTTGTAATAGGTCAAAATATGCTTATTAAAATGATAACATCGCAGCACTTGGCTCGACATTCGCGTCTGCAAACGCCCTCCTGGCCAACAGACGCCCATTCGTCAAGTTCTTGAAGGCAGACGGAACCGTAATCAGTGACAAGCACCCCAAAACAGCCGAAGACACGCTCTTCCTGCACGGCACCCTCTCCCCCTCTCCCTCATTCCTCTCCGACAACGTCCCCGTCTCCTTCGTCCTTCGCGGGGGCCAACCTTTCAAGGGGACACCGGGCCTGGACTGGCGCATCCTCGGCACGAAGGGCGAGCTCCGTATCACGGCCTCGAGCACCATGCTACAGATCGGTACCGAGGATACGAAGGTCGAGTTCCACGATGCCGCCACAGATGAAGTTGAAGAGGTGAAGGTGACGACAGATGCGTTTGATAAGGATCTGCCTATTGAGGCGAGGAATGTGGCGAGGGTGTATGAGGCGATTGCTGCTGCTGGCGATGACGGAAAGCAGGGACGATTGAGCTCGTTTGAGGATGCGGTTGAGAAACATCGCTTTTTGGAGAGTTTGTGAGGTTCTCTTTGCCTGCCTATTGACCTGCAATATGATGCCTCTTGTAACCTAAGTTATTTTGTTGCCCGTGGTTACTACTGGTACTACATTCCGAACCCCTAAGCTGGCAGTTATTTCGTGCTCGACGTGGCGTCATCCAGGAACTTGTTGGAAATGGAGGTCACGTGGGGCACTCTACCCCTTCTATTCGTATATATGAATGCTTCTTACATAGTGGCATTCAGGGCTGTTCTTCATCCTTATCCTTAATCATGCAACTCTATTTACTGCTATACCTAACCATTTGACAAAAAAATAAAAAACACGATACCGAAAGATGGCCCTTGAACACAAGGGTGATAACCAATGCGAGAAAGCGTGATTTATAATATAGGATATCGGAAGCTAGATAATAAACAAAGTTGAATCTAGCCTGACATATATAATCCCTACGTCCAACATACCGTTACTAAAGTACGCGCGGTCTAATTACAGCGAGGAGAGCGCAAGTTTTTCCGCTTTGTCAGTGCATCAACAACGACAATAAATGCGCACTAAACGGAATGAATGAATTAGACAGCCTAATCCTGTCTGTCAATCGCCCAAAACCCTCTCTTAGATTCTTGTTCTTTGGCTTTGAATACAATAGGGTCTAGTTGGTCGGTGCATTCACTGCCTTGATTCGCAGCCGCGACAATGGATTGTGTATGTTGTGCCGCAATAGTGCACGCTATATTTGGAATTACAAGTACCAATGTTAGATGTACCTTTAGGTTGCCTGGCCTTGTAGTCTGCATTCGACCCATTGCACCTCCGTACACGGCATGTCTTGCGGTTAAATCCGAGACGCGTTGTTGGTGTTGTTTCAAGTCACGATGGGTTTCCTCCCATAAACCTTCCACCGAAGTAAGCTCAAGGGTTAGGGGTGGATAAGGGGAGTTAACTAGTAAAGCGAGCGGTTGTAGGCGCGATATACGGCAGTAATTACAGGTTATAGAAAAAGACGTGTAACTTCCTGGTAAGAGTAACCATATGTTATATATATTGCCAATTTTATTTGCTAATGTTTGAGATGACATCACACTAGACACGCTTGACATAGTGAGTGTAATATACTTGTCATATCGTATACACTCTGGGAGCTGAATCACTGTCTATATTCCTAGACCTTAAAGAAGTCAGCAAATTGGTCGATCATCAATCAATCAGTCAGTCTTTCAATCAGCCAACGAAGCCCTACAGTCTTTCTATTTCAGATTGGATATACATATCTGGTACTGAAATGTTTGCTGCACGTAGGGCGGGAATGCTTTCTATTTCCAATGGCAACTTACTTGGCGCTTCAGAGCACTTACGAGTTATCATACCCTTGTTTTAACAAGAGCGTTCAATCTTGCTATGTAGGTAACCACATATATATTACTAGAAAGTGAATTTAAATGCTTAATTCTGCATGGCAAACAATCCTTGTTCTATGGACTGTGGGCTTTGTCCTAGGGGCTAAGGAGTTACCCTATAGCCAAGGCTTTCCCAGACAACACTCTGTTGACGGCCCCTTCGACTTTTGTAGGTTCTCAAGGATCACGTGAATCCCTCTCGCGCTGTGGGGTAAAACGTGGTGTGGCTAGTTCCGATTTGGAACCTCTAGTGCTGAAGGCTTCTAAGCTAACACCTTAACATCCGTGTGCAGATTTTGCCATCTTGGCGGCCCAAATTAAATCACAACTTTATCTTGATCCTCTCACAAAACTTGCACATGATATAGTAAGCCTGTTCGCCTAGCGTGCCTAAGAGAACAATACCTATGTTCGTTTGAAGTAGGACTGGCTTGGATTGTTTTCGTGAGGGGAAGCACCAGTACAACCTCCCGGGGGTTACTCCAGTTCGACGACTCAAGACTCATTAACAAGCGGTGTGGGAGAAAGCAGGCCGCCCACGCCAGGATCAACAACTGGAAGATGTAATGCCAACATAAGTGACCCGTCAGGTTTCTGAAGCATGTACGAGTCCCTTCACCCCGCGTTCTTCTTCTATGGTAGTTAATTCTGCCGATATGTTGTGTGACGTGAAGAGGCAATCAGACGACAAGTATGTACGCCATCTGCAGACGCAGTGAACCTTTGCCGAGAAATTATTGAGAAACAGGGACCGATCTACTGGGTTTCTTGGTTCCCTGAACGTCACATCTCATAGCAAATCGGGGAAAGTATATACACTACACTTCACCCTATGGTATTTTCGCTACTTACCTATATAGCTCCAGCTTGTAGGCAGAGTAACGAACGGGCCGACTCCAACCAAGACGCCCTCGACGGTTTCATGGTCAAGGATAGAGTACGTGGCACTACGGCCTATCTTCTCTAGGTTCTAGGTTAGTACTTCCATATTCGTAGAGCAGCATATCAGGGTGTTACGGAAGAAGCATAACATCAGGCACTATTGAGATGTAGGAAGTATGGGTCGTTAAAGTCGTACGCCCCCACCGTACTTAACATCCGTATAACACCACGAAAATGAACGATCCTACGAACGTGGGGAGCTGAACTTGTTACATACTTCACTTAAGTAGTTTGGTGGAATTGAAGCTTCCCGCTCAAATTATCCAATGACGTTGTTCCGTCACTTTAAGATCTGATCGAAAAGAGGAGTCGCGGACAACACAATAGGTTGGTCTGCATGGACCCTTAAGGGCCCTACTGCAATCTAATGCATGCAGCCGCATACATGGCCTCTATCGATGGTGCCCGGCTAGAACCATTTAGCTATTACCTCTAGAATACTACCAAATACTGATGCCGTAGGAAAAAGTATATCCACGGAGCCTATATGTAGAGCTGGGTAACTTCTTAGGGTGTAATGGAGGGGCATAGAAAAAGCAATGTTACGGTCCTATGGAGAAATATCAAGCTTTTGAGGTAAGTATGTGGAGCAAGCGGGCCGTTCCGTTGGGCACCGGACCCGGACCCGGGATCCCGGCCTGCTGGTTTATATTGTTGTACTTCCATATGGAACCACATGCTTGACTACCTTTTCAAGCTTCTTGAAGTTCGCTACTACCCACCTCTAGCCATAGAACCATGTTATAGGCTATAGATCTGGTAACCGGCAGCTAAGTTGCGGGGAGTCTGCGGGGGTTAGAACCAAACTATTGTCCTTCAGCTCGCCCCAGCAATCTCCTGCATCCAAGACTACTTCCAGCACCTGCATATGCTCGCATATAAATTAACTTTAGATGGACTTTCGTGTGGACATCACTTTTCGTGAGGGGGTCGAGTTATGTCGACGGACAGGTAAGACGTCATATGATCACTTTCAGTAGCACATAATGGTTGTAAGTGTCTCTACCGTACAGACGAAATACTCGGAATATGAGACCATGGCCCGGAGAGAGCCAGTAGAGCCACACGGAAAGGGCGGCTAAAGCAGCATGACTCTAGACTATGACACACGCAAGACACAGCTGCACCTAACCAGCCGTCTTGCATTGCATAGACTAAGACAATAGTTCCAAGTAGTGGCGGAGAGGATGATGCTTGAGAAGAAACATGAACCGAAATGGGATCAAGGTGTTGGGTGTGGTCAGCTGAGCAGTTCTTCAGGTTTGGATATAAGAAGCACGAAATGCACACCTGGCCATGGAGCACTGAGTAGTTGAATCAGCAAGATTCTACCTCTTCCCAACTCAAAGCAATCATTAGTACTGACGGGCAAAATTGATACAGAGCAAGATGGGTTCAGTGCTGAACGACACGCTCAGTGGAGCCCAGCGTGGCCTTCTCTTGAGGCCCATCTTCGGTAAGATCTTGACGATAAAACTCAAGCGAAAGGACGAAGCACACGACGCCATGGTTGAGATCATCCAAGGGCTAGACAAGGAGATCCAAGCCAACCACGCAGACGACAGCGCCTTCGTTGCAGCCTTTGCTCCCGACTTGTGGGGCGCTTGGACGAAGAGAGATATCAAGATCTCGACTAAAGTCCTGGACGAAGGCTATAACTTCAAGCACACGCCCGCAGACGCCCTACTATACATCAAGACGCCCGATAACGAGACGGCATCCGAGATAGTGGCGACGTTCATCCGGAAGCTGGAACCGCTTATTGGCGAGATCCAAGAGATCGACCTCGGCAAGCGTCGTGACGGACGTGTCGTAGGAGGCCGATACGTCGACCACATCAGCAACCCCAACGACCCCATCAGTTTGGCCGAGGACGTCTTAGTCCCTGGCCCGGGCATCGAACGTGGAGCCACTTTCGCCTTCACGCAGCAGTTCATCTTCGACTGGCCGGACATCGCAACGCAGTCAGGCAGCACCCTCGACTCCGTGATCGGACGCAGACCAGACGGCGAGATCATCTCGACGCAGGCTTTCCAAGGGAACAACGCCCACATCCGCCGCGCACACACTCTAGACCACAATCTTGACCAGAGGAAACTGTTGCGTCAAGCGCTGCCCTACGGCGACTCCAAGGGTCATGCGAGTCGCGAGGAGGGCCTGATGTTCGTCGCCTTCTGCAACGAGCAGCAGCGCTTCGAGGACATCCTGCAGAACATGGTCGGGGAGCGGCCGGAGCGGCCCGCCGACCGGCTGATGGACTTCGTGCAGGGCATGGGCGGCAGCTACTGGTACGTGCCTTCGGCGACGGAGCTCGGGGTCTCGGGTGTCAGGAACGGCGACGACACCTACGAGGACCCGCACTGGAAGGTGCGCAGCACCAACGGCTATCTATTCTATAACTCCCAGGACTACATGCACCAGATGGCCGAGGGCAAGTACGTCGTAGACGATCACCCGAGCGTCCGCGTCCTGAGCCTCCTGTCGCGAACTTTTAACCACTGGCGCGACGGCTGGATGAAGACGGAGAACTTCCCGCGCCTGCCGCATCTGAAGGACCTCCTCGCTGAGAAGAAACAGCAGGTTCCAGAGTCCATCATGGAGAGAAAGGGTCTAGCAAATATGATTACGTTGGACTCTCTCCTTTCCTCGCCCGACTCTCCGATCGCGCTGAAGACGGGTCTCGTCCGCATTGCTTCCAATGAGCTGATCGTCGGCGCCATCCCCGACTTTACGCTAGGTAGGGGCAAGGAAGTCGTGCCCTACCTCACCGACGACGAGACCATGGCGGCGTTCCTGAAAGCCGCGCTCAACGAGTGGTCGGCCATGGGACACGTAGTGCCCAACATGCAAACAGTCGTCGACAAGGGCATCAAAGGCCTGGTCGACGATTTCGACGCCAGAGCCACAAAAGCGAAGGAGGCGGGAGAGAGCGAGAAGGCGTCCTTCTACATCTCTGCGCGCGACTCGTTCAAGGGCGTGCAGGGGTATCTGCGGAATTGGGCGCGCATCGCCGAGAAAGCGGCCAGTAATGCTACGGAGAAACACCGCAAGGAGAATATGCTGGATGTCCAGAAACGTATGAATCGTCTCGCCGAGGAGAAACCGGCTAGTTTCCAGGACGCCGTTCAGCTCATCTTCTCTGTCCACTCTTGTCTTCACCTGGTTGGCGAGCTCACTGCTTTCGGGCGACTCGATCAGATCCTCTGGCCCTTCCTTGAGAAAGATAATATCAGTGACGAGTTTGCGCAGGACATTATCGATTGCTTGTGGATCAAGATTGGCGAGAACGCTTTCGTCAATCGTGCGTTCATTTATGATTATAGGACCTATGGTACTACGTCAATCAATGGTCTTGGCAGCAACTTCCCTCAAGGTGGCGGTAGTAAGTATCCCTCACGAACTTATCTATCCTTTGCATAGACTAGTAGCACTTTCCATCTGAGGCCAGTGCATACTCCACGGGAGCCTTCACGAACAGATTTAGTAGGAAAACTACTAACGCTTGATAATATAGTCAACCAATGGGTGCAGCAGATAACCGTCGGCGGCTACAAGCCTACTAATGACGACACGCCGGAGGGCGGTGCCAACAAGGTTACTCTCCTATGTCTAAAGGCAGCCCGTCGCATCCCCGTAAACGCGCCTAGTCTCTCTCTGCGCGTGTACAAGGACATGCCCGAAGAGTATCTCCACGAAGCCGCGAAGTCGATTCTGGCCGGTGGCGCTCACCCTATCCTCTACAACGATGACAGACTCTGCGAGGGTCTCCACCGCTCCGGGTCTACTATCACCAAAGCCGTGAGCACTTACATGTCCTTCTCTCTCATGAAGCAGCAAAAGTCTAACCCACATTATTACAGTGGTCCCGCAACTACGCAGCAGACGGTTGCTACGAGCCGATGATGACGGGAGCGTCAGAATTCGTGTTCGGCAACGTCGCTCCCATGCTAGCGCTGGAACAGACTCTCAACCAGGGAGCTACGTATAGCGCCGCGGGACCGGTCTACCTGCGCGGTCTGAAGCAGACGTTCCGGTCGCCGCAGGCGCATCTTATTAAGTCCTTTGACGAGCTCAAAGATGTTTTCCTCGAGCAGCTCCGATGGCTCATCATCCAGACTTACAGTGTCATCTTGAACGCCTACGGCAACATGGAGGATATTTGCCCTTCCCCGTTGTTGTCGGGTGTGCTTGATGGTTGTGTTGAGTCCGGTCGAGATCTGACATCTGGTGGCACGAAGTTCCATATTGGTAGGTGGTTCTACTAGATGTAATCCAACTACAATCAGTCAGCTTAATGTGCTAACATCACACGCCACAGTCGCACCCCTCTGCGTCGGCGTAGCCAACACCATTGACTCGCTCTACGCGATCAAGAAACTCTGCTACGACACTGAGACCGCCCGCGTCACCCTACCAGAGTTAGTCCGTTGTCTGCTCTGCGACTGGGGCTTCAGCATGATTGAGCCTTTCCAAGACTCCACGCTCGGTCCGGCCAACGCCGCAGAGAAAGCAGTGCGGTACCAAGAGCTGCGCGACGTAGCTCTAAACTTTCCCAAGTGGGCGAGCGGCGACCCAGATAAGGACCTCATGGAGATAGGCACGTGGCTGATGGAGAAGATGGTGCACCTATGTGTGGACGTGATCCGCAACCCCGTCGCGCCTCTCAAAGCAGCGCTCGACAGGATCGAGACGAAGTACGGGCCCGGCTTCGAGTTTACAGTCACGCCCGGCATAGGCACCTTCGAGGGTTACGTGGGCGACGGGCTGGCGTGCGGTGCCTCGCCCGACGGCAGGAGGAACGGCATGCCGATCGCCTCGGACTTGTCGCCCGTGCCGGCAGCGCAGGACCTGGCTGCGGCGCCGGCGCACCGAGATATCTATAAGTCGATGAAGAGCTACGCGAACGAGGCGGTCGAGATCGGCATCTCTAACGCCGCGCCCGTGGACATGAACATCCCCGAAAATTTCCCCTTAGACAAGCTGCAGCAGTTCATCCAGGACTTCGCCCAGGGCAAGGTCGGTGGCAATATGGTCACGCTGACCTGCGCCGATCTCGATACCTACCAGAAGGCCTCGGAAGACCCTGAGAAGTATAATCTCGTTCGTGTGCGCATGGGTGGCTGGACGGAGTTCTATTCGACTATGTTCCCAAGTTATCAGGAGCAGCAGCAGCGGAGACAGTATTTCGAGATCCAGACGGCAGCGTAAGCGCAAAAGAATGAAAATGCGACGCTGACTTGTTGGATGTTTCGGAAGTAAAAAGTCTTGATTCTAATGTGCGGTTTCAGCAAATTTAATGACTTATGACTCATCAGAGTTCCGTATCCGGTTGCTTCCTCACACCTTCATCTCATGTGATTTCATAATAATTCCTAATGTGCGCCGCTAAGTTTGTCGATACTCCGACATGGATGATTGGTTTACTCAAGGCTTTGTGGTGGTGCTATAATATCGAAGTGACTTTGCTGCCGACATAATTAACCTAGTCATCAGTATTAATTGTGAATGATATACCTGGGTTGTCTTGACTAGCCTTCCGCTTGTGCCGCAATGTAAATGACAAAATATAACCACTCATGTATGCCGCAAGATTGCGCCAGGCGGAATCTATTGGCATTGCCGTAGATTCTGACTCTGAACACTCATGACAATCCCAGCAACTCTTTTGGCTACTACGTGCCTAAAAGGAGGACTTTTCCTTTTCGGCGTAGGCAAAGCCGAACTTCTGAGTTCTACAGTACCTTATCATGTGCAAGTGACCCTCGGCGTGGCCGCCTAGAACGGGTGCCTGCTCCTCTGTTGCAAACCCTTCAGGCATGTGCCAACCTGACGGGCGCGTGGTCAGCCTTGGGCAGCTAGGTCTATTATTTCGCGGCCGAAAGGCCTTGTTCTAAGAGGTGAAACTTGTCTCGAAATTGATGATCCCCGTCCTGAGAGGATGAAATTTGTGTAGAACTACAGGTGAGAAGCACACTGCACCTCCTATCGAGACGGAGATTAAGCCAAAGATCAAGGGGCAATTCAGAAAAAATCATCGATTTGCGGTCGTGTAGCTCCTTTAATGCTGTAGCCCGCTCGCCGTAAGCTCCCGAGGTGCTATTTATAGTGGCTCCTACCTGCTGGGCTTAGGCAACTACGGCAAGTGATAGTGTGCTGTAATTCTGCCTATAACTGGGCTAACCTTTGCACACAGCAACTTGTTCACATGTCCCATCACGGCACATAATTTCACATGTCTTACTGTCTACTATGGAGGGGCTCTAGAACGGCAATTACAGAGAAGGTACCACATCAGCTCGTAGGCTGCGACGGCTGCCTTGCTCGGGGAGCAGAGCATTGCCACCCTACTTTGAGGGACCCGAAGTATCAAGTGACTCACGACAGGGATGATCGACCAATCGACTTACACCCTGAACGCCCTGTATGCCTTCGCCTTTCATAACCGCATCATCGATGACTGTTGCAAGCTCACTTTGACCACAAAAAAGCCAAATGGAAGTTCTAGTTCTAGCCGAATCCTCCAGCATTTGCAAAAAGATAATCTGCGTACTACCTAGGTATAAAGTGTATAAAAAACAAATACATGTTCTCATCCCGCCTGCTCTCCTAATCTGGATGGCCCCTCCTTTACTGCTACTCTTGTTCACCGATAATACTCATCGCCCTTTTGCGATTTCCGGTTTTTTTTAAGTGCCTGGCAGCATCTACATTCTACGCCCTGAGTTTGACAGCGAAACTTCTAGGCTTCTAATTTAGACACATACACATATTTAGTTACTATAAATACCAGCGTCTTCATCATGAATCTAATATCAACTTCATCTTCTCGATATCAGAAACGGGGCCGCGAGCCCGTCTTGGGTCACGCGGCACCGAGTTACAGACATGGCGACAGTCTTGTGACTAAACAGCCTCGAGTATTTGGTCATGGCCGCAAAGAAAGAGTTAGTTCATAGTTTTCTTTCTTTCACGCTTTCACTTCACTTCACTTCACTTCGAATCCGTTCTACACAATAACTAGAGAGAAAGACACAACAGCCACTAAAATGAGACTTGTTACTGCCTACAGACCCTAAAGACCGGCTCGCGAGCGACCAGAGCAAGCCGCAGATGGAAAGCTCGAACGTCCCAGATAAGATGGGATCCGGACGAGCCCGAGGATGGGCGCGGTTTAGCGTCCGATCCGTCCATCGCGCTACCAGGCGAGAGACACTACCGGAATACGCCGCGTCTGGAGCGGCAGGAAGCGTTCCGCGCACCTAAGGCCTGGGAGGGCGACATTGTCGTCGACGACGCGGAACTATATCGTTTGGGCATTCTCTACGACGACGACAACAACAACAACGGCTGCGAGAATAACGAGCTAGAGCGTAGCGCCAACTTCTGCCTTGATGCTATCGTTCATGCGGAACCTGTTTACTCGCTTCGTGCGGTTAATAATAATAAGCGGGTGAAGAGAGTGATAGAAGAAGATTACCGACCCCGACGATTTTCCCTACTGAGTGCGGAGGAGCTGATGCTCTCTGTCGAGCTACTTTCTCAACGTCTCGAGGAAGAGGCGGCTATTAAGCGCTTGCTTGCGCCCGTAGCTGCAGGAGATGAGGATGGAGGAACTTGCGACGATTTGATAATGGGTAATGATGATATTCGATACTATCATTCAGGTGCAAGCGCACAACCTCTTACCGTTATATATGAACTCATCGAGGGTTCCGCGACAACGACACCTGCGTCGATTAATACTGCTCAGGCTGCGGCAGGCCTCCCCGACTTAATATCCGACGCTGAAGACTCCGAGTCTATTGTTACTGAGTGGGACTTGGTACCTACATTTCGCCGAACAGACGATAGCGCGAGTTCCGGGGATGCCGCCGTCGTGGCTGCTACTGCTGCTGATGATGATCTGGGAGAGACGGAGACAGAGATGGAGACGGAGATGACAGTTGAAACCGCCGAAACCGCCGCCGATGATGCCTGGGTCATGATTGCCGGTGACGACTCGTAGCAGGTCCGCATATGAGATGAACACTATTTAATTAGTTGTTCCATTTGTTTTATACATGCCCTGAAAGCCCTCGGATCTCGACCTTGGAATGCGGTTGCCACAGCATGTGGTGAGTGCAAACGGACTGGTCCTCTATACTGGTAACCAGGCGCATCGGCATCGGCATCGGCTTGTTGGAGACGGAGTTCGGGGGACATAGATAAGGGCAGGGTGGAAGAGGATGTGTGCTCGTGGCTTGCTTCACTTCACAAGAAGTGAAATAAAGTCATTTGAGCTCGCCTCTTGCGCTCTGTGTTGGATATCTATGTAGGATAGAGCCAGATGGGATGAAGTGGGATGAAGTGGGATGAGTGGACTGGACTGTATATAAGCGTACAGTAAGAGATGAGTGGGTTGGTGTACGTTTTCCGGGGATCAGCATTTCATCAGCATCAGCATCAGTATCAGCATCACGGCGGATCCCCTGTTCCTCGTCAGCGCAGCATCGTTCGGCGTTCTGGGGAGCCACTTGAGCTGACATTTTGTATGGGTTATGATCTAGATCCGCCTTTCTTTTGATTTCGCAGCAATTCGAGTCTTTTGTGTCATCATTTCTTTAACGCCGAGAGAATTATTAATGACGAAGTCTTCCCTCGCTCGTTTTAGCAGATTGAGCAAGTACTAAGTGCCCCAGTCCACGTCTTGAAAGGCTTGCTGCTAAAAGTAGTTCGACGTAGAACTTAATAGTGTTGCCATCAATTCTCGTGAACACCTAGCGAATCAACAAGCGCTTAATGTGCTTTGCCACCACAAGCCTCTCTCCTAAGACATTCCACGCTGTTGGACAATAAGTAGTAAGGCGCCGATTCATAGTCTCTCGCTCGGAGGATAGGGATACTCTCCTTAGCGCGAGTTTCTATAATAGTTTGCTCCACCCCAGAGTCTAGCTTTCTATAACGTAGCGCTAATACCATCTCATCGTCCAATGCCAGATTGTAAGTAATTGACGCGTTTGGGTTGAGTAGGTTCGATGAACTCTGTATGCTTTAGGAAGTTTTCTGGATTTTCCTACTAAGACGCACTACCACTAGGTAGTATCTTGGCTAGTGGTGACCGGCAATCTGGCCGGCAATCTGGCCCAATACTGTATGCATATATGTCTTCCTTACCATACATATATGTACTCTTATCTATACAGGACAGTAGAACATCTCACATTAGAATGGTCTACAGAGTATTACACTTACAGTATGTACTTATGTACGAGCGTAACCTAGATGATCACCATGCAAACTCCTCCCCACCCTAAACAAAAACACAACAAACCTGTCGTAAGAGCCAAGCCGCGTTAGCGATTGCTGTGAACAATAGACCAAAAAAACGGGTTCGCATTGGAGGCAAAATTACCTGGTTCTCGCAGCTAAAGCTTAGTCTAGATATCCTTACGAAAGCCCATCCTCTCCAAACTGTTCTCTTTCTTACATACCTATCTGGGCACACTTAACCTAGGTCCTCGTTCAATAATACCCCAACGATGATAGGGTAGGTAGGTAGGTCGGTCGAAAGCCACAAAACACTAGTATAACTCTTTAATATCCAATCGCATATGCAACCCTTTTAGAACTACTTGTTAAACTATTGTAACCCTCCTCTCCAACGGCCAAAAACGCCACCCTCGGCTATTTTTGTAGACTTGATGATGTTTTTTCTTGGTGACTTACTTACGTTACTGGTCTTACACACTATTTGGTCTGCTCTCAGATCTCAAGTCCACTCGCAAGCTTCCCCGCAAAATGCGGTAGTGGAAAATTGTGGATAAAGATCTGGGGTAAACCGTGAGGGGAACTTCCGCCAATGTGGGGGCCTGAGACGTTGGTTTCTGTCATTATCTCTCTTAGCATTCATAGACGGTAGCAGCGCTAGATATTTGATCCGTTTTGTTTTCTTTACTCGCACCTTCGGATGGTAATTCCAAGATTCCATTCATCAGTGGTGGAAGTTCATACTGGGATGGATGATGGCCATTATTTCTTATGGGCCGGTTGTTGGTAGAGTTAATTACCTGCCCGTATTGGTTCTGCTTACAAGGACCCCAATATGGGACAGATTCATATTATACCCCTGTACAGCATATTAAGGAAGGGTTCTTGTGCATGTTCCTACAGCAGTAAGTACTGTATGAAAAGTGAGATTGTAGAAACATGGCATTGGCAACAAGGATCGGTAACCTTACGTAAGGTATATACAGAAGCTTACCTAGGCATAGCTTAGCCAATTAGATTACCAAGACACCTCAAAGCATTGAATCTAATTGGTTGAGCATCCTTGTAACTTGTAGTTAGGATCCTCTGTTCAATCCGGCACCAAAGAAAGCTGGCGTCAGACTGGCACTTGTTAATAAAACAGTTCTTATCGTTCTCATTCTTGTCTTGTCTTGTCTTGTCTTGTCTTGCTTTGCCTGTGCTATACACAGTAGACTGATAACCAAGCCAACGTCCGTTCGAAAGAAATGCAAAACGGTCTGGACCACCAGACAAGAGAATGCAGCCACGTGAGGAAGAGATGTGCATTGCCCAGCAAGGTGGTGGCTCGCCTTTGTTTCCTATTTGGTTCCAGTTCTCCGGGTTAGCTGCGGGCAAGGTGGGGACAAACCTGGTAATTTTTGCGGTGGTTGACGCAGATGAGCTTTTGAACAAGACAGACAAACATGCGGGGGAAATAGTCTCTAGCCCGGTCTCTCTCACTTATGTAGACTAGGTTAGCTATACAGGTGATCAGATGGATAACATTGGCAAGGGGCCGTGTAGTATAGGGCAGGTGTATATAAGAACTGCAATTGGAAAAGCAATTGATCTGACTTTCAATGGTTGTTAATACGAGGCTCTTCTTTTAATTGTAACTGTAGCAGGAGAGGTCTGGAACTGTAAGACATCATAGAGCCAACACTGAAGATATCTACTTCGATACCCTCGCCTACGGCGAGTTACAAACCATAACCAGCCCAGTCTCACCTTCGTGAACGTCGATATATCACTCAAAATCCCTCAGATACCACATACTACCGCAATCATGTCGTCCCACGATAGCGAAAAAGAGCGCAATTATATCGACCATGTCGAGAAGGCCCAGACCGATGACAGGATATCGGCCTCAGCCGAAGACGAAGTAGAAGACCTCGACGAGCACGCCGCGAAGAAGGTGATAGCGAAGATCGACAGAAGACTGCTCGTCACCATCGGTTTCATGTACTGCGTCAGTCTCATAGACAGGACGAACATCTCGGCCGCCGCCATAGCCGGTCTGATACAGGATTTGGAGCTCTACGGTAATCGTTATGTGCGTGAGCTTTATCCTGCCCTCCGACTCTGTCTCATGAATTGCGAAGCTCATCTCGAATGTTTTATTTTGTTGTGTTTAGTCTATCGTAACCCTGGTCTTCTTCACCGCTTACATCGTCTTCCAACCTACTTCAACCATCATGGTCCGTAAAGTCGGCCCCCGCATCCATCTTTCCGCCATCACGATCGGTTGGGGCGCGCTCATGCTTGGTATGGGCTTCGTGAACACGTATGGTCAGATTACGGCTTTGAGAGTCATAATCGGTCTTTTCGAGGCTGGATTCTTCCCGAGTGCGGTTTATTTGCTGTAAGAATGCTGCTCCTCATGCTTATGCTATGTTGCTCATGTTCAATGAGGACCGGCGAACTGACTTTATCATAGGTCTACATGGTACACTAGATGTAAGATTCGAATCGATTGATATAGCTTCCAAGACAAATTCTCGGCCAGCAATACTGACAGGAGAGACAGACGAGCTTGGCCGACGTTACGGTCTGTTTTACGTCATCGGCTCGGTCACGTCTGCCTTCTCCGGAATCCTGGCCTTCGGTCTGATTCAACTTAACGGCAAGGCAGGACTTAGAGGTTGGAGATGGATCTTTATCATCGAAGGTATGCGCTACCACCCGCGAGATAAGGAGTTATTTTACTAAAGTTACTCTCAAGGCATCATTACCATACTGCTCGGCGTTGCTGGGTATTGGCTCCTGGTCGACTTCCCCGACTCGGGACGCAAGAACGTAAGCAATATTCATATTGAGGACCCATGAAGTGGCGGCCTGTCGAGCATTAGTCACTCAACAAGTTCTACCCCTGTCGTCTCACATACTACGTTTGACTTCCCGTACACTAATTCTTTGCGATAACAGTATAAGTTCTTGTCTGAGAAAGAGCGTGCTTGGGTAGTCAAGCGCGTGAACAACGACAGAGGAGATGTGGCCACACCCAAGTTCGAGCTCCGAAAATTCTTAGGCGCAGGTCTTGACTGGAGAATCTGGTAGGTTTCCCAAGATACCGAGCGTTTAACATTCGCCCGATTAGACAACGATTCTGACTGTATCACCTTACTTACTCCTGCTAGGTGCTACGCCATGCTTGCGTTCGGGACCACGACCATGTCCTACGCCCTGGCCTTCTTCCTCCCACTCATCCTTCACGACTCGCTTCAATTCGACGTCGGAGCTTCGCAGGCCCTTGTCGCTCCTCCCTACGCATTCGCAGGCATCTTCATGTACGGTCTCGGCTGGCTGGGAGACAGATACCGCGTCCGCGGCCCCATTATCATTATCAACATGGTCGTCGCGCTGATCGGCTTACCCATCCTCGGCTGGCACCCCGACCCTAAAGTCCGGTACTTCGGCGCCTTTTTGCTCGTTGCTGGCGCGAACTCCAATGTGCCGGCTACATTGGCATACCAGGCTACCAACATTCGGGGCCAGTGGAAGCGGGCCTTTGCTAGTGCCACCTGGGTCGGATTCGGCGGTATTGGCGGTATTGCTGGCAGTTTGGTTTTCAGGTAAGGATTGACGGATTGTTGATTCTTAGCATATGAGAGAGTCCTAACAAACGCGATAATTAATAGGGCCCAAGATGCACCGGCCTATAGACCAGGATTGTGGGCATGTATTGCTGTCTCCCTGCTCAATATTATTATCGTCTGTATCTGCTCTCTGTCATATTATATCGACAATAAGAAGGCTGATAGAGGCGAGAAGGAGCTTGAGGCTGACGAGGTATGTCGTTTTCCTCATATTCTTCACTGGCTTTGAAACTCAATATGCTAACTACCGAACAGGAGAATTACCAACCCGGGTTCCGCTACACTTACTAAAAATTGAAGTGCCAGAACGCTATAATGATGCCTCCATAAGACGTCTCAAGTCGATGCTAGAATACCTCTTTTCAAGGCGTGTCTAGATAGTTGATAGTCTAATGATATTGAGCATACACTCTATATAGATGATACTGAAACTCGGCGTGATATGATGTTGTAACTGGCAAGCAAGGTGAGAGCCTCACTTCCTCTCAAAAGAACCCGGTGGCTGCGGTATAGGCACCTCACCTCGGCCTCATCAGATGATTCTAAGGGCGTGTTTCCGAAACTTGCTTATGGCTTATGCTTATGGCCCGTGCCATCCTTGTCATAAGAAGACCTAAATGCGCTTTCTTATAGGGCAAATTCACACCAATTAAAAAGCAGTAGCTAATCTTTATAAAACACTTATGTTTTCTTATAAAAAATTATTATCTTGCTTATTTTAAGGCTTTAACTATGCTTTTGCTATTTATAAATAATGCTATATTTTGGTGTTGCGCTCTAAAGTGCTTGTTTGCACTATTATATAAGATCTGCACCCCTTTTAAAGCCTTAAACGCTTAATTTGCAATATAAGGCTTGTTTTAAGCCTATAAAAGCAAATTAGCTGTTTTTAAAGTTATTAAAAGCTAAATTACTACTTTTATTAAGTGCTAAATATGCATTTTTAAAGCTTATTAAAAGCATTTAAAAAAATCTTGCTAAATACGCGTTTTTAAAGCTTGTTAAAAGCATTTAAAAAGATTTTGCTAAATATGCATTTTTAAGGCTTATTAAAAGCATTTAAAAAAATCTTAGCATAAGGTTTATAAGGTATAATAAGGGCACCTACTTTATAGTAGTAGTTAGTAGTTATAAATAAATATTAAATTATTTACTACTTACTTACTACATTATTACAACCTTATTGCTACTATAAACCTTACTGCTATTATAAATTTTTAACTTAGTACCTTAAGCCAGCCTTTAAGCTAGTCCTTAAGTATTTTCTCTTTTTTTAGCACACAACCTAGCCAAAGTTAAACTAAGGTTATTTTAAGCCTTTTTAATATTATTAATAACTTTAATTTTTATTAAACCTTAGTGTTAACTATAGCTTTTTTAAAGTATATTAAAAAGCAAATAGCTAATAAGCTATGTACGCTAGCAAGAAAGCTTAAAGCTAGCGCTTTTATTATAATTGCAACTTTTTTAAAAAAGCATAACAAGATAAGGCTAGGCCTTAGTGCTAAAAAAGTTTATAATAAGTACGGCCACTTTTAAAAAAAGGCTATAATTTAGTTTAAAGTTTGCAAAGCTAGCAAATTTAAGTAAAACAAAAATTTAAGCATAGTAATTGCTTTTATAAAGGTTTAAAATGCATATTTTAAAGTTAATACTTTTGCTAGTAATGTTAGTAGCAAAATACTTATATAAAGATAAAGCTATAAAAATATAACCTGTTTTTAAACCTAAACCCTTAAAAACTACGATCTTATAAAAAAAGTTTTTAGTAATAAAGCTAAGGCTATTAGCAAATTTATATTTAGTTTTTATTTATTGTTAGCTAATAATATTGCTAGCAATTTTGCATATAAGTCAAACCTTAACTTAATAAACTTAAACAATAAATTTCCTCTTATTAAAAAACTAATTACGTAGTATAAGGCTAGAAAAAAGCGCAAGAACGCTAAAAAAGACTTATAAACGCTAAAAAAGGCTTGCAAAGCAACCTTTGCTACTAATAGCGCTATAGTTAAAAAGGGCTTAAAAATAGTAGCAAAGTTTATAATCAAAGCTAAAACCTAGGCTATAACTTACCATTTTTACTAGCTAAAAAAGGCTTTAAATAAGTTGTATAAAGCTACTAGTAAAAAAGTAATTAATAAGGGCTAAGCAAATGCTATTGCTAAATTGCTTGCTGCAAAAAAAAAAGGCTTTGCTATACTTAATGCTATGCTAATTAAACAATATAATTAATATATATGCTGCGCTGCTAAGAAATTATATAGCAAAGCGTTGTTAACAAAGTTAAAAAACTTTAAATAGCTTTAAAACAAGCTTAAAAATAACTTTAACAGCCTTAGAACAGCTAAAAATAGTATTAAAACTACTATAAAGTAGTAATAGAAGCGGTAGCAATATAAGTAAAGTAGTAAAGTAAGTAGGTGTTAGCAAGTAAATATTATAAAGTAATATAATAAATGTTATAAAATAGCGCTAAAACGCGTTTTTTTTAAGGTTAGTTTTTTTTTATTTAATAGGCTATATTATATAAAATTAACTTTTTATATAATTTTATATATAAATAAGATAATAATAGGTTTATATTATTTTATAAAAATAAAAGTAAATATTTTTTGCTATAGTTTAAAATATAAATAAGCAATATTGCAAACAATTAACTTTGCATACATTTTTATATATAAGTATAATAAATATAGGTATACCTTGTTTGTTTTTAAGACTATAGCAATATATTTTGTTTTTTACTAGCTAATCTTATATATAATTAATCTTATATATATTTTTATATATAAATAAAATAAGAATAGGCTAATATTAGTCTTATAGTAAATAACTATGCTAGAAATTAAAAGTGCTATAACAACCTTGCAACCTTGCCTTTTTATTTTAGTAGTATTTTGTTACTATACAAATTATATAAAAAACTTAATAAAAACAGAGCAACATAATATAACTTTATTAAAACTAATACTATTGCAATTGTGCTAGCTTTTTTAAATACACTTTAATACTATAAATAGCCGTTGTTAACGCTTAACTTGCTGCCGCCACTTTAACTTGCCGCTGCTCTTATTACTACTTTATAGTAGTTTTAACGCTATTTTTAGCCATTCTAAAGCTGTTAAAGTTGTTTTTAAGCTTGTTTTAAAGCTATTTAAAGCGCTTTTTTAGCTAACACCTTAAAGTATAACTTTTATATTGCTTTTGCTTTTTTATCCTTTAGATCTACATTTAACAAGTTAGCGCTAAAGCGCTTTTTAAGCTTTAAAAATATATAAAGTGCAAAGTTATTATTATTAACTTATAGGCCTTTATTTTTATATAGCCTATTAATCTTTTTTTTAGCAAGGTTGCTATAGTTAAATAAAAAGTTATAAATGCTGCAAACAGCGTAAATAAGCTTAAAATAAGTGTTAAAGCTAAAAAATAGCTAAATTTAAAAGTACTTAAAAGTATTTTTTAGCTTTTCAAATGCTATTTTAATTATAATATAAAGCTAACTATAACGTAGGTTATAAAGTTTTTCTTTTGTTAACAGCCTTAATACACTTCTGGCGCTTTTTTGCAAGTAGTAATAAGTCCTTTTATAAGGTGTAAAAACTTTACGCCTTATTGCAAATCTTACATTTTTTAGCAAATAACTGCCTTTAGGTATAATAAAATTGCTACTATTAATAGCGTTAGTAAAGATTTTAAAATTGTTTATAAAGCCCTTTTAGCTTACTAATAAATAAGTAAACCTGCCCTAAAAGTTATAAACTGCTAATATATTAATAAATATATAGTTTTTGCAATTCTTTTAAGCTTTATATTCTTTTTTAGTCCCTTAAACCTTTACTACAAAGTAAAAGCTATTTATAGCCTTAATAACATCTTTAAAAAACAAATAAAACTTTAAGTTAAAAGCAATTTAAAAGTTTGTTTTTATTAACTTTAACATTAAGATTGCTAACTTTGCTAGCGCTAACATAGCTTTAAAAACTTTATAAAAAGCCTTATAAAGAGCGTAGTTACTTCTATTAAATAGTTTTACAACATTATAAATAGTTATGCTTTAAGCAGCTATAAAAAAAAAAATAGCTAACTTTTTATTTATAGTAATAGCTAAACTAGGCCAAAAGGTTGTGTTAGCTAATAACTACTCTTTAAAAGTAAGGTAGGTATTCTTTTTTATTTAAAAAACCCTTTAAAAACGCTTATCTTTAGCTTTTATAAGCTTACGCATATAACGCCTTATAAAAATGCTGTTATTAAAGTAGATAAAAAGCTTTGTTAAAGCTTTTAAACGCTTAACTGCAAAGGCTACAGCTATAGCTACAACGTAGCAGTAAGCTTTTTAAAAAAGCGCTTAATTTTATTAAATTTAAGCTATTTTAGTGTGCTATAGCTTATTAATATATAATATGCTATAGCATAGTAATAAAAAGTAAAAATGCAGTTAGAGGGCCTACTAAGCCAAAAACACTATAGTAGCGCTAACATAAGTAAAAATTACGTTATATAAGCAACAAAAAAGCAGCTTAAAGTTGCTTATTGCTTATGCCAAAAGCATAAGAAAAATTCTCTTTTAGTATTAGCTAAAAATGTAGAACAGTAAGGAGTGGGGATAAGCCATATTATAGTGGGGATAAGCCATCAGCCGTTTGGGAAACATAAATTCTGCTGAATTGCTTATCTCTACAAGTTTAAGCCATAAGCCATTTCGGAAACACGCCCTAAGTGTGTGTGCCATGATGCCATCCATGGCCTGCGTTGCTAACCGAGTGCCCCGAGGTTCTCCCGCCGATTTTTCGAAGTGCTTGAGAAAGGTAGAGTTTCGGTGGGACGACAGCTGTAAGCTCGATAAAATATGAATCCAATTATGACATATATCAGAAAACGACTTGAAGAGATGAAAATATCGCACATAGTATTGAATTGCGTAAATGATACACTTGGCTTGTGTACGTTGCGTGGAATTCGTTATACTGGATTTAGGCGCTTACTTTAGCCCCTGGTTACCGGAAAGTGTGTTAATGTCAGTAGTTTGATGCGGCCTGTGTTAGGGAAGTCGCTGAGTACAGGGGGCGACGACTTGCCAAAAGTACAGTTACCAGTATGTACCTGCATATCGATGACGTAGCTGCACAGCCTTCCTCCGCTTCTTGTGAACGACAGAAAGAGTTGTGCTTGTGTCTCCTAGGAGCACAGGAAAAATGCACTTTTCTACTAAATGCTAGAAATGGTAAATTGAAGAGACGATATGGCGTCCATGTTCCAGAAAGCAAGCAACTCTCTCCAAGGAAAGTCAGGAAGCGCCAGCAACCATGGCGAGGGGGAATCGCTCACAACAGTCCTCAGGACTGTCGAGGATCGCAGCGCACTCACAATGCTAATTTGTGATATCACGGAGCTCATGCGAAAAAGACTTCTGGACACATTTGATGCCAATGAAGCAGGCTCTAGCGAATCGGATTTGTTTGCTGCGTCTGAACACCAGACTAAAGAGACGGATGAAACTGGTGGGTTGGGTGACGATACCGATTACGAGGACAAACAACAGAACCTCGAGAGAAAACAGGCAGATGAATACGCTCAAAGGGAGAGGGAGGTCAATGAAAAGTGCATGGTAGAGCTAAAAAACGCGGCACTCGACTTCTTTGATGATTGGCGCGATAGCGTTATCCTCCGCATCGGCAAAGTGGTCAACGATAAGGCGGCTGTTACAAGAGAAGAGACGCAACATTCAGATCCAGTAACTGCCACGTCAGGCGACGCATCGTCTTCAGTTGGGATGGGACTTAATGAGCAGGAGTCAAAAGTTGATGAACGCCTGAGAGAGATATGCACCCCGGTAGAAACACCATTGCGAAATCTAGAGGAGGCTAAGCGAGCTCTTATACTGCACTCGCTCATTCTGCTCATGTTAAGCCTGGAGCACTACAACGCACATTCACGGACGCTACTACTTTACTGTACTATATCCTTGGGCCTCTCGGTCAAAATCTTGTCAGAAGACGAAGGCAAAGTCGCAAAAGGCCTGTTATCGGCGGCAAAACACATGTCAGCTGACGAAGAAACTCGGAAAAGAGCTGAGGAGAATAGCACGGCACGGAAATGGAAGATGGGAGTGGCCGGCGTCGCTGGTGCTGCTCTCATCGGCATTACGGGCGGTCTAGCAGCGCCATTCCTCGCCGCCGGGCTAGGGACCGCCCTGGGCGGCATCGGACTCGGCGCTACGGCCACTGCCGGCTACTTAGGTGCATTAGCCGGTAGTAGCGTGCTCGTCGGTGGTCTATTCGGAGCCTACGGAGCGCGCATGTCGACTCAAGCGATGGAGAAGTATACGAGGGATGTGGGAGACTTTGCGTTTGTGCCCGTACATAAACCTGGTATAGGCAAAGGTGATGCCTCTCCTCGCCGACTACGAGTTGCTATCGGCATATCTGGCTGGTTGAGAGACGAAGATGAGATTGTCCAGCCATGGAACGTCTTTGGCGGAGGTTTAGACGCCTTTGCTCTGCGTTTTGAAATCGATGCACTGAAGGATCTTGGAGGCTCGCTGAATGCCCTCATCACTTCTCTAGCGTGGAAGTTCGCGAAGAAAGAAATCATTCAAAGGACTGTTTTTGCGGCCTTGATGGCAGGCCTTTGGCCAATATCACTGACCAACGCCGGTCGCATCATCGACAATCCCTGGAGCGTGGCTAACCAGCGGGCAATGAAGGCCGGAGAGGTTCTCGCAGATGTTCTGATCAACAAAGCACAAGGTGAGCGGCCCGTGACCCTGGTGGGCTATTCCCTTGGCGCTAGAGTCATCTACATCTGCCTCCAGCAGCTCGCCAAGCGCAGGGCGTTCGGCCTCGTTGAGAACGTCGTCCTCTTGGGAGCACCGACCCCCAGTAGCTCTGCCGAATGGCGACGCATACGGTCCGTGGTGACCGGGCGAGTGGTAAACGCCTATAGCACTCGAGATTACGTCCTTGCCTTCCTCTACCGAACCAATAGCGTCCAATTTGGCGTAGCTGGGCTACATCCGATCCTCAATGTGAAAGGCATTGAGAATATCGACATCAGCGACTTAGTAGAAGGCCATACTTTGTATAGACACGCTACAGGGCCTGCCTTAGGACGACTCGGATTTGAAGACATTGATCTTCATGAGATCAAGCAAGAGGAAAGGAGACTCGAGAAGCAGGAGAAAGAGGAGCAGAAGCAACGCGAAGAAGCAAGTAAACATCGACAATATGACGATGGATTGCCAGCTGCTCAACAGAACTCGCCAAGATGAGAGGAAGAGATTTAGTCCAGGCCGCCAAGATATACATTTAGCAGCGGGGCAGACGCTAAAGAGACGAATACGTAGGATCCCATCCGATAGATCAATCACCGGTATTGGCAGCGTCCGTAGATGCCTTGAATACCTATGTAAATATGTATATATCTGAGGCTCTGGAGCTGATTGCTGTAACAGCGAATCGGACGATTCATCGTTCATGCTTCGTTGCCTAGATAGAACTCAGAGTAGAAAATACAGGGTCCTCTGTCACTGTGCTCGAGCGTTTCGCCTACAGCAAGTAGTATGTATTAGGGGAAATGGAAGATCACTGACTGGTTCGGCAGATACCGACGATCCTTGCTAGAAACCAGCTCAGCTATTCCTCGAAAGGGTCCAGTCAGGTCCAATTTATAGCTGACCGAACCCGTTACGAAATCCTGATTAGAATTCCAGCTAACGCAAGACGGTTTGTCTATCGCGCCTGCTCTCAATCCCATCAATCCTCATGCAAATCTGTCTTGCCTTGTCAGCTGTTATGTCAGATAGGCACTCGTGCTCTCTCTCTCTCTCTCTTTCTTGCTAAAGTGATTGATTGATTTGATTGATTTCTTCGATTTTACAGAGGACCCATGCGCTTTTCTTGTTGTAATACCGTTGTTTCTGTTCGCATGCCATCGGTATCTTCGTTGACTTGTTCGCTGTGGCCTGATTGAAATTCTGCACTGTTCGAATTGACTACTCTACCTACCAATTCTGTCAATCAATCAATTCGCGAGGAAAGCAATCTCTCTCTATACTATACACAGTAGACCCTACTCGGAAGTGTAGTATAGCATAGGAAGTCACGATGCCGTCGCCCATCATGAAGGCCACACTGGCCTCGGCCGCCCTATCCAGCGTCTCGAACATCCTGGCCCAGATCCTCGAAGCCTACCGCGGCGGCGTGCCCTTCGCCTTCGACGTCGCCATGTTCCTGCGCTTCGTGACCGTCACGTTCCTCACGGCGCCGCCCAACTACATGTGGCAGCAACTGCTCGAGCGGACGTTCCCCGCGTACGAGCGCACCGGCAACGGCAACAACAATCACAGCTTATCCGAGAAAAAGGAGAAGAATGACGACCCGCGGGACCTGGAAAAGCAACTTCCACACGATACCATGGAGAGAGGAGGCGTGGGAGTTGGCGCAAGGGGGGAGATGACACCGAAACCGAAACTCAACATCAAGAACACCCTCACAAAATGGTTCATCGACTGCATTACGCTCGGCGCCATCTTCAACACCATTGCTTTCTTCACCTTGATGGGCATACTCAAGCGACAGCCGGGCGCGGTGATCATGCACAACATCCGCACCGAGACCATCCCCCTCATCGTCGCGGGTTACAAGATCTGGCCGTTCGTTTCCATCATCAGCTTCAGCTGCGTGCCCGTGGAGCGACGCATCGTGTTCCTGAATTTCGTCGGCTTGCTTTGGGGTATTTATATGAGCCTCGTTGCTTCGAGGGTTTAGGGTTTAAAAGATGGGATAGGGAAAATGGGAGGTTTGCGGGATGATGAGTAGGTTGTTCGTGTATGTACGTGGTTTTCTATCCAGATATCCGACGTCTGTACGTAGATACCTATATCTTTGTCTATGTTCTGTTCTGGTAATGGTCGGTGTGGGGTGATACATGCATACATGTTGTGTACCTCTATGCCTATAATCGAGCCACATCAGAACTCGGGCCAATTTGGGATTATCTGAATACCGTCCTTCCCAACGTATATCTGTATGTTCTCAAAGAGCGATGACGTGAATCGTCGGTTCTGCTTTCGGGCATAGGTCGTGTCTTTCCCAATTCCGCCGATTTCCTCGATTACATATTTTGTATATTGTGGCAATTTGAGTCCTAAAATCCGGGAACAAGCAGTTTCCATTGTGCCCTCTCGTATTAACGGGCTATGTACCCACGATCTGATGGCTCTCGAGAGCGATAATAAGATGCTTCCTACTTATTGTGACAACTGCCCTTTTCTCCCTTCTTGGTATTAACTATGGCTTTTGACCCTTGGGCTCTTAAGCACACACCACTTACTCAAAGGCTGCTTACGGCCGTGGGAGGAAAAGCACAAGGAGCTACGGGAAGGGGCAAATGCGGGGATACATACTATGATGTGCAAGAAGATCCAAGGATCGAGACGGACATATGCATACCCAGCTTGCGTGTCTTGGTCAGATGAAGAAATAGAGGCGAGGTCTTTGATTGAAGATCTGCTCAGTTCGCCACAGAGGGACGCAACTAAAGAATAAGTGGCATATATGCGATGCGGTCCGTCAATGTTCACGAGGATGAAGGGGAGCAAAAGGTAGATACTTCCGGCGTGGGTATCATGATTATATTACCGCCAGTCTATAGTCAATCTACGGCATCAACGATGGACTCGGCAAGGACTGGTCTCTCGCCTTCTGTGGCGCTTGAAGCACGATAGCTTCACATTCCCCGACCTCCGACGACGAAATGGTACTAAACAATTGAAAATCGAACCCGCGCCCTACGATGGTGTCCATTCTAGGCTCGGTAACGGTAAGGGGGAACCCCCAACGGCTTATCACTAGCGTGACTTCCAATCGGTCGAATGGTCTATGTTTGTTTAGTGTGAACCAACCCGTGCCGCAGCTTGTGTAGCGATTGTGATGGGAGGGAAAGGGCTTGATTTAGCATTCCCCATCATTATGAGGGAACTATGATGTGGACGTGACGTCAAATTAAAGCGAGAGTGCAACTTTAATATCTATTTTATGTTTGCCTTTTTCAACCGCTTATAGGCACCATACGTATCTTCTCCTCCCTTCACCTTACAAGGGGGGCCTGGCTGGCGGTTGCGGGCATGCTCGATTTCAATTACGCCCGGGTAGCGTAGTAATTGCGAGGGGTCGTGTTTCTCATTTCTGATGCTCCCTTGGGCAGATCTCGATCTATTTACATAGAACGTCCCTGGCATTTATTGTAATATAGGATATCCTTCTAGGCCCCCGTGGAATTTCTACGAAAGACTGCAATAATCATTCCCTATATGCTTTCAGTGAACACTCGGTAAGCTGATATTCGTGCCAAGTGACATCCGGACCTCCGTGACGAGCGAAGACGGAGGAAAATGCAACCGTCCAAGTATGCTCGCATCCTCCCGGCGGCACCTGTTAAACAGTCGGGGGATTCCTCACAATCGAGCGTCTCGGAACGGACAGAAGGCGAAAGGAAGAGGCGTCCGTCCCAACAGGCGCGTCCAGGCGCTTGTATCGAGTGCCGAAACCGGAAAACAAGGGCAAGCAAGCAAGCGTCTTCATCTTTCCCGTTTTCCCATATTGGCGCCCCCAAGATGATACGATCAGACATTTTGACGTTGATCCGTTGTTTGGTTTGGTAGTGCGACGGCAATCGACCCGCTTGCGCCAACTGCACGAAGCGCGGTATAACGTTATGCGTGTACCCCGAACGGCTCGTCAACGGTCACAAGTCGATGGAGCTGTTAGAGCTGCTCAAGACCCTCAGCGAGGACCGGGCGATCGCGCTCCTGAAGCTCTTGAGGGAGAGGGGCGATACGACGACCGTCATCACCGAGTTCAAGAAAGGCGACGACGATGCCGGATCGCCCTACCCCCCGGATTCGTACGGGTCGATCCGGCACCGGAACTCGCTGGAGAGGGAGCTCATGACCCACAACCCCCAGGCGTATCCGGTTCTCCTTCCTATAGATCCCGCCGTCTTGGCTAGAAGTAATCTTCTTCGGCCTATGTCGTCTACGCCTGTAAACCCTCTTTCGTACGTTATTCGCAACTGCCTGCCTATTATCACATCTATTCTTCTTTCTCTTCGCGCAACAATGGAAATCCTGGTATAGTTGTATGCTGACTGGTATCTTCCGGGCACAAGGAATTCGACCGGCTCACGATTCGATTATAATCCTTCTTCCACCGGGACAGAGGATTACCAGCCATCAGAGAAAGCCCCTCACTACTGTGATGAAAGGCTTCGTGACCTGCAGCGCGAATTCTGGACAGACATCAATGTGTCAGGCGATTTCGTCTCAAAGGTCATATCCTTATATATCGTAAGTGCCGTTATGGACGAAATAGCTGTCTTTTACTTCAGTGTTATAGGGTCAAGTTCGTCGCAATGTCCGTGATGTGAGCTAAAGGGTGTCGAGCACTGACATATCAATACCAAAATAGAGGACAGACCATCCGCTCCTTGGACTATTCAATCCTTCCCTGTTCATCGCAGACTTAGTCAATAGAGATACTAAGAATTGCTCCAGGTTCCTATTCCATTCGTTGATGTACCTGGGATGCGTAAGCACCATATTGATGTGACCCGTGGGGAAACCTAGTAAGTTGGTACTGACTGGTATGTTAGCAAATGTATAGTGCGTTTGATAGGGAAGCGTCACAACGTGCCGATGAATTTCGCCGCGAAGCGGAGAAGTTGTGGGAAACGGAGGAAGACTCATATACGGCGATGGCCGGGGCGGTGTTAATGAGTATATCGCTAATGGCACATGGCATAGACCATGCCGTCCTGCGCTACTCTATGGATGCTCTCAACATGGGAGAGCGGTTGGAACTCCTCCGTCACGCGGCAGAGCCAACCGGCCTGCAGCCGTCTAAAGTGACCGCAAACGACCATATTCTGAGCGCAAAGTGCTATGCGGCTTGGGGAACATTCAATTGGAACGTGTGAGTGCAAATTTCTACGCGTTCGCGTGTTGTTCTTACCTGAGCGATTGGCTTATTTGAATGGTTACGCAGGTTGGTCTCGATGTTCTACCGCCAACCGGGCTCCGAAACGCCGAGGGTGGTGCCCATGGTACCCATACCGGGTGAATCGAGGGCCGGGCAAGGCCATAACAGAGAGGATGATAGAAACGGGGACCAAGACGATATGGAGCAGGACACAGAAGATGCCGAGTTCCCGTTTGACGAAAAGCTCCTGGGGAGGATCTTCCCTGCGCTGTGTAACTTGTGGCTCATTGTACACAAAGCTCGCTGGATCTACTACTCCGTGGATGAGAGCCCGCCGGCTTCCTTAAGGACCTCACTAGTTGAGTTTGCATATCGGGAATTGATCGCTTGGGCTGAGGCTCTCCCACCTGACTTACTTCGGAGAGACCAAGCTCCCCACTATGTGACCGTGTTCCAGTACGTATTTTCCGATCGTTTCTCACTTAGATGGGTGCATGTGGTATATGTTCTAACCAATCACAGTATATGGCTTCACACGGCGATCCTTGATATCTGGCAGCCATTCGTCTATAGGGAGATTCACGAGGTACCGGTCCTGAGGACGTTCTCGGCAAAGGTCCGGACATCGGACGCCGCGTACACCGCCTCAGTGAACCAGCTGAAGCATCTTATCGTGGAGTATCGCAGCAGGTACGCGGCGTCGACGTACTCGATCCTGTGGCACAACGGGCTCATCTACCTCGCCAACGCGATGCTGCGGTGCACCGACCCGGAATGGCGCCTCTACCTCCTCCTCTGCATCTACGGGTACGAGCGCCTCAACCGCGCCTACCGTTTCTCCGAGGTCGTCATACAGGGCCTCCTGACCATGTCCATGAGGGATGCCAACATGTCCGGGAGCGAGGCTTACAAGATCATGGAAGAGCTCAGGAATCGCGGCCTCCTCCACGTCGAGGAGGACGTCCAGAAAAAGCTCCGCGCCACCTTCATGATCGACCTCAACTTGGCTCTGACGGACCCCGAAGCAGCCAGGGCGGAAACAATGGCGAAGGATTTCGATGAGACTGCTATGTTCCAGGACCTTATTGACCTAGACTCCATGCAGACGTGAAGTCTGACGCTCAATTATTCTTTCATTCCGCCGAGCGAACCGCCGTCAGCTGACAAGAGAAATTCTGGCTGAGGAGGAGCCGCGGGGCGGGTCAATATTTACGCTTACATGAATGGATTGCATTTTGCGGTACCTAGTCAGTAACTTCATTCGTGTATGTTCGAATACTTATTGCTCGATCAGTTGCTATAGCTTATGCCTACTTAGGGCTTGGTTATTAATATCCTCAAGTTGCAAGTCAGGGGTACTAGTAGAATCTCTACTGTATCAATGTAATTATTGCACAAAGTACTCTATTCAAGACCCAGGAGTCTTCTAAGTGTAACGCGGCCCAGTGGAAATAGTTACTAGAGTAATAAGCACTTCTATCTCTTGTTGACGTCTTACTGTAGAAGCTGGATGACTAGAGGGCCACATCTACCTTAGGCACCGTCTCAATATTACAAACGCCAACCCCAGATTATCGATCCTTCTCCTCAGCGTAGGACACCCCGAACAATCATATCTTTAGACCAGTTATGTTACATTATACTTCTTCCATACCGTAGGTGGTGCTCTATGTGCTCCCTAAGTAGCTATGTAACTGTAACATTTTCAGCAAGGCGACCAATACTATTATCTGACGAGAACGCTGACCACGCGGACTAAATCTACTGGTGGAACATGATCATGTCGGACGATCTTACAGAGATTCTTCTCATCAGTGGCGGCTAGAGATTCCTAGTTTGCCATCCCCGCTCCACGGAGGACGCCTTACCAGTCGACTCATACTGGGTAGGCCAGGGTAGGGGCGGTAATGATTATGGACATCGTACCAAGGAGTTGGGTATCACCCGCAAGATCTCACTGCATGACACTGCCCGTCTCAAAACCAGAGTATCGGAGGGATCTATCGATCGCCAGTTGACCCGTGGGGGGCGACGGACCATGTTCAGCATTTTTGGGTCCCGGCGAGCCTCGCCATCCCAGGCGGCGTAATGGCATGGTCCCGGATGACACCGTCAGTTACCTCGCGCTGAAGCCACAGCGGTAAGCAAAATGGGAGAATGGCTTCAATTGGTCGAAGTTATTGGCGCCTCTCCAGAAAGAGCCCACCTGGAGCAGAAATCTGCAGAAATTCAAGTATGAGTTGTATTGAGGCTTGTGGCTTGCCGCACACCTAGATTACTAGAGGAAAATCCTGCCCCTGGGGCCTCCGCATGAGGGAAAGCTGGGGGGCGATTATTGGATAGTTTCCCAGGATTTGAGGCAGGCTGGACGCCTTATGCGGAGCACGTATCCTGGCGGTCTTCACCGTCGTAGTGAGATATTTGTGTATGCATCACACTGTCGCATTCTCCAATGATCCGTATTCGACCAAGCGATAGGGTCAGTGCTATTGTGGCATAGCCCCTAGTGAGGCTCAAGCCCTCATGCCTTCGAACTTTGCCGGGAAAGGGAGAAGAGGGTGTATACTGTTGCTAGGTATCTGATTCTAAGAACAGTCTTGGTGCATTGACGGCAATGGCCCTGGCACTGTTACGCCACAACTTGATTGTCAAGACTCCTGAGCTCAATTCATACTCGGGACTCAACTCTGAGTGAAAGTGGTTTGAGACTGACACGGAATGAACATGTTGCGCTACGAGCAGGCAACCGCTCTTAGTATTACATTCGGAAGATAGACTGTACCAATGCATATGAAGTTCATCAGAAAATCCTGGCGGCCACGTAGGCGGCCGTTATCTCATTACGCGTGGGACAGTCATAGTACGAAGGCAAATCCGTAATTATGGTTAAAACTATTTACATAAGGGCCTTCTGCCCAGATTCCTAACTGGATTTAATCGTCTAAGCGAATAAACAATGCTTTGCGTATCTCCCACGGCAGGTAAAACGACCGAAGTCTGGCTTGAAGTGGACGATCATCTAACCCAGACAGGTTTCACCGAAAAGAATGCGTAGGTAGCATGCTGGTGCGGCTGGATTGGTTCCACTCACATATCTTCGGTGGAGGGTGTTTGAGGCGCTTGATGGGTAACATTGCATTTCAGGCCTACATTCACCGTTCAAGGTCAAGTCCAATGAAAGATATCACACAGTCGACCTTCCGTGAAAGCCTTCCGTCAACGTCTTGTTATTCCTTCTAACCCTAGTGCGTTGTCATTCGAAATACTCCCAGGCGGCCCCCTGCATAGCAGCAAGAAAGCCCAAGTTCAATATGGCTTCCTGCAGCAGAAATTACAGCGGCCAGGGTTCTAAATATGAACATGGTGTTAAGAGGTAGCTATTCATGTCCCGAGTTAGTCACAGGCCGACCCCAGAGGCGATGCAGTTGACACCCCTAAAGCATGATATGCTCATCTATATATCTATTAATGGTGGTTATGGGCAGCTAGTCAGCTCTAGAGGAAGGCTACAGTGAATTTACATCTATATAAATACGTATATATGGACTACATAGAGGTAGTAGATGTGGCTCACACCCAATCTTGGTATACTTGTATCCTTAGCAACAGCACAATAATTGCTTCTGCACAACGACCAAAGTACTCTGTTTCCCCGACCTTGCAAAAAAATCTACGAAAACGATATCAGTAGCTATGAGTAGCTCCGATGACTCGGATGCATCCGAAGGAGAGCGGGAGAAAACCTTAGATGATGACATAGAGGCATCACTGCATTGTAGCAAATTCCAAAACCGAAAGAAGTATTTCCTCCCCGAGAACCAAGTTAAGGAGCTTGTGACGAGACATAGTGTCATAAAAGCGTTCAAGTGGGAAGGTGAAGAGCTCGCGGCTTATCAAGACGAACTGGTTGACTGGATCTGTGAGAGGGCGCCCAAAGTCTTTCTAACCCATGTCCGCATGGATCTGAAGAAGCCCTCGCATCTCTCGCTATCGCTCTCCAAATTCAAGAATAATAATATCGGCGACGCGGAATTCCTCAAGGCGAAACAAAGTTCTGCGGAAGGGTATCTCTCCAAGGCCATTTGGACTCCGAGGAAAACTCGAGAGCTGTTCGAAGAGTATCGATGGATGTTTTTCTCGCCGGCCTTTCGGGAGGATGAGATCGACTATGATCTTCACGCCGACACTATTTTCCCCTTCGAAGATTCCCCCGACGATATGAGGATTGGAGCATTCAGCCACGTCCACAGAGTGAAGATACACGATGCTCATCAAGCCCATGGGTTTAGAGAGGTTAGCCTGGCTTTACTTAAGCGTTTGTGTCTTATCTGACAAAACAATGCGTAGGTTGCCATTAAGGAAATCTTTCTTAATCGCTCTGTCGAGACCAAAGATGCTGCCGAGCAAGAGTGGGATACCGAGGCCGCGAATCTGAGATCGATCAACGAACTGAACCATGCCCACACGGTGAAGTGTCTCGCTGCTATACGGAGGGGAGAAGAAAGATATTTCATGTTTCCCTGGGCAAACGGGGGGAGTTTGGCAGATTTTTGGAAAACAGCCGAGCAGCAGGAACCAACAGAGGATCTCGTCTGTCAAGTCGTTAGACAGCTCCGAGCACTGGCCGATGCTTTAGATCACTTGCATTGCTTCGGCCCTGTGCCCGGGGCCGACTTTCACGATGGGGAAATGTCAGAAGTGAGAATCGAGCTAGACGGGCAACCGATCGGGCCGGGCGGCAATTCCCTTCGCCACGGAGATCTGAAACCAGAGAATATCCTCAGGTTTGTCGACAATGACGAAATGAGCAAATCGTCTAAAATTGTCGGTACCCTTAAATTAGCGGATATGGGCTTGGCGAAACGCCATCATGTCGGAACGCAGTATCGGAAGAATGCCACTAGCACCAAGGTAAGTTTTTTCAGTCTATTCTCATAGTATTTGGTATTAACTTCACCTACTTCAAGTATGGAACCAGACGTTATGAGGCCCCAGACGTTGTCACCCAATCGCCAAGGTCCAGACGTTACGACGTGTGGTCAATGGGCTGCATTACCTTCGAGTTTATCCTATGGATTTTGTATGGAAATAAGACCATTAAAGAGTTGTATCGTGAACTGGACGTAAGAAAGGATGAACCGAGTCCGTTTTATGAAATTCATGTGGATCGCGATGGGAAACAGGCCACGGTTCACCAGACCGTCCGGCGCTGGATACACCATCTGGAGACTCATGAGCCCGAATGCAGGCGTGGTGCGGTGACAGCCATAGGTGACTTATTGAAGATTGTCAAGACAAAATTGCTCGTTGTCGATTTACCTCCCTACAGGTCGAGTGCAGCAGGCACCGAGTTGACTCCTGGGCCACACTTTGCACCCCCTTCCTTTGGGGAAGAGACGAGGCACTATCGCACGAGCGCTAAATATTTCCGGGAAGCGCTGGATGACATTATATCAAAATTCGGCCAGAAATCCTATATACTCTCGGGTACTGCAAGAGAGGGTGTCCTGCCCCTCCGTCGGATTCCTGGTCCCGATTTACTCATACACAGCCACAGTGGAAACGGCTTGATGAACTCCGGACCAAGAAACATTGAAACTCATAGCAACGTCTCAATGACAAGGAGAGCGGACTATAGTTTACCACCACAAGAGGGCTGGGAATTCCCCGTGGATAATGACTTCGCCGCCAAGGTTGTGGCTGAGGTTGGTGAACAGGCGTTAGTGCCTCAAACACCGGGGGAGAGTAAACTCTGTCAACGCTGTGATAACCTGAAGTTTTTCCGAGCTGGATTCAATACGACAATCAAGTGTTTCGATCTGCTCCGTGAAAGAGATACATGCGACTTGTGTCCCATGTTATATGAAATGCACCGAAAGCATGGGGCTTATCAGGCTCAGGAGGTCCGAATCGTGCGAATTAATTCTACTATACAGTTGAAGAAGGAGTCTGGCGGCCACTCGGGGCCTCAGTTATCAATCATCCGGAGTCCAGGTAGGCTAAATCCTACCTTGCCATATGTATCCAAGACAAGCAAGCAATAGGGAATGACACTGACCTGTAGACAGACAATGAGGTATCACCAGATATAAATCCCATCCAGATAGGGTTTCCGGAACTGCTACAGCCAGGATCGGCTGCCTTCTTTGCCCTCCTTCGGCTTTGGTTACAGGATTGTGATGAAAGACATGCCGAATGTCAAGCACTTAATGACTCACCTCTTCCCAAAAGACTCCTTGATATCGGCACTGACGAGCTTTCGAAAGTGCGCTTGATCGAAACAAACGACAACCCCCCAAAGGAGGGAAGATATGTGGCTCTATCCCACCGATGGGGTAGCAGCGAGAAACACCCCCCATTTGTAACATTGAGGAAAGACCCGGCCGGCCGCGGTCGTGATATAGCATCATTCAAGACGGAGGTACCATGGCAAGAAATCCCAGCAACTTTCAAAGACGCAATAAAAACTACGAGGGCGTTGGGACTTAGGTATCTTTGGATTGACTCGCTTTGTAAGAGTCATCGAGAAACCCGGAATTGTATGGAGTTAACCAAGTTGACAGGCATCATTCAAGGCCCAGATGGGGATTTTAACGAGGAGGCGAAACGCATGGAGAGGGTTTTCAGTGGTGCCTATTGTGTTTTAGCCGCTAGTAGAGCTAATAGCCAGCATGAAGGCTTCCTGAAGGAATTCGAGCAGAGGGAGTATCTTACCTTCAAGCGAGGAAACGAACGACCATTTTACATATGCAAAACAATCGACGACTTCAACCATGATGTTCTCGAGGGTGAACTAAACAAGCGGGGCTGGGTCCTACAGGAGAGGGCATTGGCACGCCGAACCGTTTATTTCACGGCGACACAGACGTATTTCGAGTGCGGGAAGGGGGTCAGATGCCAGACATTGACCCGCATGTGCAAGTAAGATAATGACACCCCAATGGCACCCAAAATGGAGGAGGCCCTCGGCGTAACTCCAGGCTGACAACTTGCGGAACTTCATAGCGAGAGAGCAGGTTTCTTAGGAGATCCAAATTTTCCTGACAAGGCGATGACAGCCGGACGAGGGTATCAAATCGAATATTTTCAACAGCTTTACCGGCAGTACTCGAGGCTTGATTTCACGGAAGTCGCAGATCGGCCTGTTGCAATCGAGGGTTGTAAGTAACGTTGGACGTCGTCCTTTACCTCTAGCAATTCCATTCTATCCCCTACTCTGCTCGGCTTAACTGGTCTCCCTTTATGTTACACTTTCAAACGTCGATGGCTAATACAATCCAGTGGAAAACCGACTTAGGGAAGCGTTCAAGAGTGGGGGCAACTATGGCATCTTTGACGACGGGCTTGACAACAGAAATAAGAAGGGCTTATTTCACAGGAGCCTGCTTTGGCGACGGGGCGGGGACGTACCGCTGAACCCCGGCCTAAGGCGGATTATCTTCCCTGCCTCCCGAAATGCCTCTGTTCCTACCTGGTCATGGATGTGCTACAGTGGCGGCATCGACTTCCTCGATGTGCCCTTCGACCAGGTGACTTGGGAGGGAAAGGACATTTATCCCAACATTGCAGCAGGCCGGGATGGCAGCTCCGAACTGCATGCAACAGTACGGGGATTCCTCGTCGATCGTCTAGACAGCGCGGAGCTGATCTATGACGTCGGCAACGGGAGCTTTAACAATACGGCGGGCGAGTGTGTCGTTGTCGCAAGATCAAAATCGGGTATTGATGACCAAAATAGGAGATTCTATGTCCTGATTGTGTCTCCGACGCATTCACAAGCGGTGGGAGGCGACGTGGTGTACGAACGAGTGGGTGTTGGTTACATGCCGGGAACCGCGATAACGTTGGATACGTCTGGGACAGCACGACTTCGTTAAGAGTAATACATGTTGGTACCGGGTCTCTTGTTCCTTCTTGGCTTCATTTGGTAGGCTTCAAACAACTTTGAAGATTATTATTGTAAAAGTTCAAATGTGGTCCGTCGATTTGGACCTCTAATATGGCTACAAACAGGAATTGTAGATAGTGGGTACCTACTACAGAGGGTACTAATGCTTAGGTAGTTCATACGACAGTGACTGTAGCAGAATGGTTGTCGAACGAGAGATCAGACAAACTGAGGGTAGCACCCCCCTGCTTACCTGAGGGTACGCCACTAAGCTAGATCATTTTAAGACATGGCACAACAAAATATTATTAGGTCCAGTACTTATTTTACCTATAGCATTTAAGTACATCTGATAAGGATTTGCAGTTAGCAACAAAAGTTAAAGAGTTAATTAATTAAAAACGTCTCTAGTTTGTTTTTGTTATTAATTAAATTAATTAACAGATAAGATATAGTAGGCTAGTAAGTACTTTTATAAAAACTACAAGAAGGTACTAGACCCAATAATATTTTGTAGTGCCATGTCTTAAAATGATCTAGCTTAGTGGCATACCCTTAGGTAAGCAAGGGGGTGCTACCCTTAGTTTATCGCCCCGGTTTAAGGAAAACGATGTTCTACTATCAGGAGACGACTTTAAACCTAATGCGTTAAAAGTCCCCACATTTTCTCTATCTCTAACCTATTTTGTATAGAAAATATAGCAACCTTTAGAATTTAGCAAAGTAGTTGCTGCAACCTTACTGGCGCTACCTTGCGCACTTACTTTTATAACCTCACTATAAATGCAAGGCGTAAAAGAATGCAATTGCAAGTTAAAAAATAAATTATATTAGGTTAAGCAGTGCGGCCAAAGGCCTAGCATAGCACTTACTTTTATATATAAAGCCTCTTATATAATCTACTTATAGCTAGTGCTATAGCTTATATAGTGGCTAAAGGCCCTTATTTACCAGTTATAAGGCTATGTTATATATTAGCCTTCTATTACTTTTATTGCTTACTTGCACTGCGCCTGTGCTAATACAAAATAGGTTAAAAATAGATCAAATAAGAAAATATTATAAGTCTTTTTCTGTATTAGGTTTTAAGTCGTCTCCCAATAGTAGAACATCGTTTCCCCGAAACCGGGGCGTCAGTTTATGTATATTCTCTTGTGGAACAGTTCCTACAGTGATTCTGCAAGTGAAAGCGTGCCAAGGAGGGAACCGTACCAACGCCCCCATACCCCCGGCTACTACTGGTAAAGACGGTAGGGGATGTTGCTGATTCCTATCCCATTCCCTTTCTCCTTACAGCATACAGCAGTACCTACAGAGAATGATAGCTGTACTGCACGTATCTAAGTGATGTATTGTGAGAGCTACCTACTAGTACCCAGGTACATAGATAGTGAATTGTCAGCTACAGGTAAGAGTAGTTGGTACAGAAGGTGCCGGGGGCTTGGAAATATAGATTGCAGGACACATTGTGTTTATTGGTGTCCCCCAGCGACATCAAAAGCAGCCTCGGGGGCTCCATTCGACAGGTATTCTCTCTACAACATCGAAAACCATGCTTCGATCTAAAGGTGCTACCAGATACATAATGCCTTCTCCGCTCTTACTTGTTACTCAAGCAAATTCAAGACTGGCAGTCTAGTACTCTTCATTATTTGTTCGTTTACCATTACATATCTTGATTTGACACATGTACCTAGGTATTTCTAAGTAGGGTATTTGGAAACAACGTTACAATAACACATTACCCAGACCAAACACAATCCTCCAGAAACACCAAGTCAGCATTTTGACCAAATTCCCATATCTTATACGCCCCATGTTTTCCCAAGTAAATCCTACTAGAAATATTCCAATGCACAGATTTTCGAAATGCAGACACGTAATAACTAAACGGGAAACAGGTTTCCCCGAGACTTAGAACTTATGGCAGCTAGCTAGTATCAGACGCTCCGGTCCGCTTGGTCCTTGCGGCCAATGTCAACCCGGAATGGTCAGTAACCCCTCTGGGAAGGATATTGAAACGATGCTCCTTCGCTGCAGGAAGATTCACCGTAATAGCGGCGACGACTCGGTTCAAGTGCTCCCGCGTCCACGGCCGCGGCTTAGTCGCAAAATCGGAGTCTCTGAGACAACGGTCATGCAAAGCTTCGAGCTTATTAGCTATCTGTTGGGCCGATTCGCGACGTTGACCAAGGTTTTCAGCTTCGAGAACGAGCATGTCGAGTTGTATCATGTTCAAGAAAGCATGGAATACCTCCGTGCACCGGTCGTTCGAGTGGAGGATATCGAATTGCTGGAAACGTCAGCGAAGGCTATCCGCTTTCGACAGGTTGGGTTGTCAACGATGCATACCTTGACTACGGCCTCTTTCACCATCACTGTGCTGATGATTCTATTTTCGACACACCTTTCAAACTTGACAGTGTAAAAGATATCTTCCCCTATCCCGTCGGCGCCTGTCGTGGTGTCCTCTGAAGAGCATCGCGCCTGTCCAAAACTATACCAGAGTTCCTGGCCACCAAGTGCCCAAGTAATAAACTCCAGGAAAACACATCCCAGTGACCAAATGTCTGCAGACTGTCTGATAGGGCTAAATTTTAGTTCGCGTTCTGGCGGCCGATACGTGAATGTTTCCGGAGCCTTGCCCCCAGAGTTGGATCTGCTCGCACTTGACTTCAAGTCAGATGCTCCAAAATCGGAGAGCTTCAAAGTGCCCTGATTGCCATCAGAGCTACTATACCACAAGATGTTTTGCGGTTTGATATCTTTATGGCGACCGTACTTGGAGATCCTGCGACCGGGCTCTTGGTCCTCACCGTTGCCCTGGACAAATGTCTCGTGGTAGTGGAGTTTGGAGAGGCCGTCTGCAAGCCCTTGACACTGCTGTATTACCCATAGGATATTATTATAATTCATAGCCGGCTGGGGATTTTTATTTACCCAGTAGTCATATAAGTTGCTGTCGGCGAGGTAGAAGACCAAGTGGAAGGCGTTGAACTGTTTGTAAGTAACTAGAAGAGTGATAATATGTTGGTGCTCCCCATGTCCTCTGAACTTCTTTAGTATATCGACTTCATTTCGAAATACGGCTTCGCTGTCCTCGATTTCGTCCTTACTTATTAACTTTTTGACTGCGTGGAGTCGGCTTGATGACACTGAATCACGAAAGCTGTGATGATCGGGGTGGATTTTGGTCACAAACACGCGCGACGAGCCACCAAATCCCACCTCACTTCGCCCGATAAATGGAAGGATTTCCTCGTCTCCCAAATCATAGTGTGGCACATTATTATAACCCCCTTTCTCGAGGAATGGTGCTAAGAATGACCACTGTTCCTTCCAGAGAATTTCTTTCCGGCCCGGGGGCCAACCATCAACACAACGCAGATACTCTTCTGAGAAGTCGTTTGGGGTAGATGTGTCCCGTCGCCTGATCTTGAGATCAACTCTGCCGTTGCCCCTTTGAAGTTCGATGGGTAGGGTATCGTCGCTAATGCCCTCTTTGAAGAACAAAGGGAAATACTTGGAATACCCGATCCAGACTAAAAGAGCAAAGATCTTGAGATATTGTTCTGGCTCACGGTCGTCTCCTTCGAGTGGTCTTGTGCCGTGGCAGATTATCTCCGTGTATTCCTTCAGCTCTGAGATTCTGTATCGACTCAGAGAACTCTCCAATTCCTCTAATACCGCCTGTTCAGTAAGGATCTTGCTCAGCTGGCCATTTGGGAGAAACAGCTTTCCGCTTCCTTGCGTTTCCTGTAGCGCATTATATATCTGCTGGTTAAGCGCATTTTTCCCTTTTCTTTTAGGCTTCCTCTTACGTGTGACAGTCAAGGGTGGTTCCAGGTAGCGCTCATAGCGTCGGCCAATATCTGGCACACCGCGACCCAGGATTGGTGCTCGGGCAGCAGCCAAGGCTTGTATGTCACATGGTGTTTCTGGACTCCGATCCGGTTCATCCTGCGCGTTAAAATCAGTATCAACGAGAAAGACTAGCATTCGAACCCGATGGCAAGTCTTACTATATCCAAGTGCTCATGACGCTGTGGATCATTTCCAAGCCCAACATCGAGGAGAAAGCTTTCTGCCGGAGAACGTTCTTGACTCGCTTGGCTCGCTTGACGATATGGTGAAGACGAAGGGGAAATAGACCCTAGAGAGGAAACATTGGGCGTCCTTAACTGACTTGTTCCTGGGGTGCTATGGTACTCATCGTCGGTGTTGCCGTTGTCCGTTGAGTTTTCTGATGTGGCTGTATCGCTGCCGTAATACACGTCATTCGTGTCTGTCGCCAAAACTGATAGGTGTCCGACGCGCGGAGGTTGATCAACGAGAACGTTTGAGTCCTTGTCATCGCGGGCCAATGCATGTCTGCCTGGTAAGCTAAACTCCATGTTTTGTTTGGCTGTCTCAACCAAGCCAGTTGTGGTTGCCAATGCTAATTGGAGTCTATCCAGCACTAAGGATCGTGATCCCCGAACCAATGGCTCCGGCGACTCTGACCTCGTTTTTGAAGGAACAACAATATTTGCCTCCATACCGGCAATGTTATTCGAAGATGAAGGCGCCGGGTTCCCTTTTCACGACAGAATGGGAGAGCGCCATTGATGAGTTTATGTGATAGGAAGACAGCAACCCAATCGCAAGTCCCCTTCGTCGCAGAGATGAGGCTTCGACCTCCGTAAACTGTAGCTAGCATGGTAAGGTGGACTACAAGGCGTGTACAGGTCCCCTACTTTAGTCATAGCCCCCAAGTTGCAGCCACACGCATATAAGGGGTAAATAGGTACCTGGGTAGTCGAGCGGAAGCACACAGCCACCTCCAGCTGGACTAGGGGTTTTTACACTTCGCGCTCAGCCAAATTGAGGTACCTCCTGAAAGTGACTACATACCTGGTTTCACGTGAGTCGCCTCGCAAAAAGGGTGACACTATTGGCCAGTGGCGCAGTGGCTGACCTCCACCACCTTTACACTGTTACGCCCACCCCTTTATTTCGGAATACGACAAAGAAGGGTAATCTGCATAGAATTGCCACTTCGGTGAGAAGTGACGCTTCAATCAAATGATCTAACCGTATGTGTAACAATAGGACTTTTATTATGCAACGAAAGCCGTAATTACGGCCAATTTTTAAACTTTTAATCTATAGCAGCCAACACATAACATAACACTATAAAGCTTCATATATCGTGGCCCCTCCAAAAGGACAGCTTTCCTACAAACCCACATTACATTCACTTGGAGCCATCTTGTCACTCGTGGTTCAAGTAGACTATCCTATCTCATCCCTTCAATGTCAACCAAATCACCCTATCACGTGAAGAGCGGCATGGAGAAGGCAGCGATGAACCCCAACACACAAAATGCGCAAGACGGCTCTTCGCTTAAGGACAGTACTCCTAGCAAGATTGAAGAAACCAGAAAAAATGAAATCGATTCATTCGATACCCAAGACATACCGGCATACTTAATCAGCCGGGAAAAGCTACTGAGCTTCTTAAAAAGCGAATTTCCCGGAAAGTACCATTGCTATGTGCGTTTCGTTTTCCTAGACCCGCGGGGCAGTATGAATGCTGACACTGTGATAGATGATGCATGATACATATCATTTAAAGGCTCCTAGAAAAATATCAGTTGTCAGTAGCCCTGTTCCTTCAAGTTATTGCTATTTTCATTTTCTTGTTCTCTGGGAATCGGGTAGATGAGAGTCTCACCAGAAACCAAGAACAGCACCAAGCGAATGGCAGCACAAATCCTAACACCTAATAGGCAGAGGTCAAACGACACGCTAGCGTGGTTCAGCGGTTCTCAGAATATGCAGAAGTAACATACTACAAGTTAGGTCCTCAAACCTGCGAGGTACCTTGAGCCAGCCGCAGCCATTCTAGACAGGTGCCTGCGAGTCTATCGAGAAGACTGCTTTTCTACTCGTGTGGCACCAAGAAACTCAAACTGTGTCTCCGCCGTTGATCGGCGCAAAGCGGCAAAACGAGAATGTTCGATGGGCCCGGCTTTCTATCTACCTACTTATCTACATAGTAAACGCTAGGTCCCTCTTTTTACTTCGGCTCTAAACTTAACGAGAGTTCGCCCACAACTATCTGTTCTGTACCATCAACTGGGCTATGTCAAAAAGGAGGTATGGGCTGGAAGGCTGGGGTTTAGCAGGGTCTACTACATAATATTTTTCTTTTAGTTATGTTATGCTTATTTCAAATACCCCCTTTAATACATTGTTTGTTGATCTGCTCTTGGCTACCAACACAAATATGTTCTTCGCTGTGCACACTATCTCTTTGTCAACGGCTAAACCCGTATATTTTCAGACTGTAAATCCGCCCTACGAACTTGCCTGTTATAGAATCTACATGATACGGCTGTAGTACAGAGAGCCTCAGGTAATTCTATTTATAACTGCTAACAGATTCCCCGATCGCCAAGAGGGCCATGCTGGCCAGGACAGGGCGTCTACTTTTCTGAAATCCCTCGATTGTCATGAAGAAGCCCTGCATGGCCGCCAAGGCACGAAGAGGTGAAATGACACATGGCAGCGCGACAAATTGTGGGGCTACAAAACTAATGGGATTCACATCGATCCAAGCCTTAAGCCCAAAATTCCTTCTACTCATGTCATACATACGTAAGTTCCTATCCAGAGAAATCGGTTTGGAGGCGTGGTTTGAAGTGGTGAGGTGAGGCTAGAGCACAGCGCATACTAGTATTGCCCGTTATAGGTAGATATGGCGGATGCGCAGCGGCTCCTGCGGGCTCGGGATCGGCCGCTACGCGCCGAAACTTGAGCACCTACCTAAGGTACCTAGCCGCTCATGACAAGACAATCAAAGGGAAGTGCGACCAAACTGAAGAGAATTATTAACCGGGCACCCAAAGATTACTATCCGGGCACCCATAGCCCAAATTTGACAAGTGCCGCCTGGCAAACAAGAAATAGATCTGGTATATAGCCCACCAAAGTTGTTAGCACTGTATACCAAAATAATTTCTTTGCTACCAACCTTTTTGACAGCCTACTTGAAGTATACACACACTTACACATTGCAGTACGTAGTAAAACGCCGTTTGCAAGGCCCTGAGGGCTATATACCTTCTTAGTTAGGACCGTTGTTTTTACGGCCACCTACTTGTTACTATTAGTATAGTATAGCCGTAACTGCACCTATAGTAGTGCCCGCGGCAACGCCTTGTTAAGGCCGTTGTAAGGCCTGCTGTAAGGCCTGTTAGCTATGGCCCCTATTCCAAGGTTGCTCCCTCAAAGAAGTAAGGGTGCGTTACAAGTAGGCAGTGCAGGCCTTGCAGAAGTAGGCTGTAGCAATGAAGGGCAAGATAACTCACACTTTGTAGGGCTAGCTACATCCAGTAACAGCTGTAAAAGTCTTAACGGTCCGCTGCCGGCTGCATAGGTGCCCGGATAGTAATTTTTGGGTGCCCGGTTAATAAATCTCAAACTGAAACAACGGAAAACTCAATCCCTTCCTCGTATACATGCTCTACTCGGAACTTTTTAGGCGCACCCCTCTAGCTGACCACCGAAGAATTTAATGACCGCCGTTGATTTCCTTACGTCGCCGAAAGGGGCCCTTTATAGAGTCTGCCCGAGCGCTGTGTCACGCTGTACGCATGCAGTATTAGTACCCTTCAAGTTTTACGTGACCTACTTAGGCATATAACAAATGACTTGCATGCAAATTGCCCTTAACTGCGAAATATACGTAGGGCTACAAATATAACCATCTAGTGCGCTTCGGTGTAGACAGAGTATTATTACTTAGTATGCAGGTATGTTGACTCACAGGCACAGCAGTGTGTCCCATGGCTACTCTCTTATAGCAATACGACATGCTACCTTAGACCTACATATAAGGTGTATGTAACGTAACCTAGATGCCTTTGCTAATGACCTGGTGGCTGATCAGCCCTCCTAGGCTGATACTATGCCGGCACTTTTGCACCGCCCGCCTAGTGTTGCCGGAATGCAGACTTCCCGTTGATCAATCATTCCGTCATGTTCTTATAGGAGAGATGGCGGCTGGTGAGGCTGAAATCTGCCTCAATGCTTCAAGTTTACTTGTGTCACGCTGTACGTATCACGGTCTGCCAGTCAGCGCGTATAGGCTCGGGAGGCCTCGGGCATGTACAGCTGCTGAACGCTCTTCATTGGGTACAGTTTACCTATCTGCCTAGGTGGACGTCGCCTCTCGACCGTAAGCAAGCAATGAATGGGACTTCATATGTGATTTATTGCGACGGCAAACTGCATTAATGTCCATCTCATTGGCTTTGAGGGCAGATTCCAATACTTCACCTCGCACCGGCCCCCAGTGTTATCAAGAATTGGGAGATTCAAATACCCAAACAACGCGATAAACCGCAATTAACCATTGGCAGTCCCATTTTCGCCTCATCGGGACCAAAATAAATACCCAAAACAAAAGCAAAACATGCACTGATGAGAAAATCAACATAGCAAGCCATGCTTCCCTCCATTGTCCGTGTCGCAGATTGACGAAAACCCCCTTGGGTACATTCGTTCCCTAGACTTTGACCTAGAGCTGAGCCCCTAAGAAGTAACCTAGGCGTCACAAGCTCACACGATGACAGTAGTAATGACCACATCCACTTACTCAACAAAAAGCAGCCACATTGGCAATAGGCACATATCTATTGACCGATAGTTATCGTCGCTCCCTGCCGTCCCCTCATTTCTGCCGCCCTACAGTATCTATCTACCTTCTGCATGGACAAATCGAGAATGCCTCACAATAAACAATCTATTGCTTGGTATTCGACCCCCGAACAAGGCCGCAGCAGCACAACGAGGTCTTGGATATTGTCTTGGACTTCTCCTATAATGCAATGCTCGCTGACTGACTATAGAGGACTCCGATTGCCATATACTTTCGACGCCGCACTTTTTACCCGCGAGTATCTGATGAGGGTATACATAGTAAGCATCAAAGTTACACACAAGACCTATTTGTTTTACCTCCCAGGTGTTGCCTAGAGCTGCGGCGTTCCCGAAGTGTGCCGCTTGACCGGACCGCTCACCTGACCCGAGGGTTGTTCTAGTCCTGTCGCTAGTGAAGGACGTTCGAGAGCCCCAAGCTAGGGATGTCCTTTTTTACTTTTCGAAAGGCTTTATTCCTCGGGTTTATGATCGGAATGCGTGAATGTTCCATTTCTTGTCTTGGCCCTTCAAGCCACAGTCGCTTCCTAGTTTAACATAGACCAGTCAGACCCAAGTCAATCATGCTGAGAGCTTAGTCGAATAAGTACTTAGGCTAAGCATACGAAGAAGACCAGTAAAGGAACTTCTCCCATTGTGTCTGCTAATAAAGGGATGGCAGTAGCTAATCCCCAGCTGTGAGAGGCCAATTTGGACGATAATGGATTTAGCCTCACGTCATCACCTTCAAGATTAAAGGACTGTCCCTTCTTGAAAGGCACGGTATTGATCTTGGCGTCGCCTGCGGAGAGCAGCCTGGGGGACGTCAAGTGTGTAGTGCATCTGCTAAGTTAAGGTTCGCTATTGCTTTCGCTGCGGAACTATGGTCCGCCGGAAATGCCTGATTTCCAGGGCAAAAGGGGACTATAGTCAGTGTGGTATTCTCTAGAAAAATCGTCGCCAGGACTGAGCACACTTGACCCCTCCGACCAAGAAGATTGACTGCTCGTACTAGACATGATATGCCCCACAGAGAAAGTGCATGCAGTGGGTTCGTTGGGTGGCCGGACAGCCAATCGAGAGGCACCTGTCAAAAGATACCCGTCGTCGTCAAAATGTGAGATAATTTCGCCCAATAAGTCCCTGAATTCCTTGGCTGTCGTGCGATAGTGTTTATGACCCCCCTCCCTAGGTTTAGGCGATGCCAGCTGTGTTACTGGTGACCGCACCACCCCCTTTTCCGCACTCAGAACATGCGGGGGTAAGTCCACCACGAGGAGCTTTGTTATCACGACGTCCAAGAGGTCCCCGATAGCCGTGCCTTTCTTACATTCGGGGTCATTGGCTTGCATGTGCTCTATCCATCTTTGGACAACGGGGTGGACTCGAGCCTTCTTGTCGCCGTTCCCCATGGTATCGATTTCAAAGAATCGCACGTTCTGCTCCTCGAACACGCCCATTTCTTTGCACAGCTCGTCAAGCATATCACTTCCATATAACAACCACAATATAAGTTCGAACGTGATGCAGCCGATTGACCATATATCGTACAGCCGTGACCTTCCGAGTTTACATGTCATGGCCTCAGGAGCCTCGTAGAGAATTGTGGTAAACTATAACCCTTCCATCAGCACAGAGGATATTCAAATGAGACCGTAATTAACGGGGATAGGGGCGGGTCCACAAGCGCTGGTTCCGGGAGGGAAGAAGACCAGGGTTAACAGAGGCTGTCCGACCTACCCTAGCGGTTGTTCGAACTTTCCGGTAGGCTGTCTTTATATGGTGCCGTTTCGCATGACCCATATCTGCTATTTTAAGGACACCAACAGTACGATTCTGTGTGTCTATACTCGCTTCATTACTAAGGAACCTAAGAATATTCTCCGGCTTGAGATCACCGTGCCGTAGCGACTCGTCCCCGGCGACCGGTTGTTCATCCGCAGTTACCACTGCTTCGTCTGAATCGGACGATTCCCCGGAAAGAGGAGGAACAAAGTTGTGCAGGCGACACAACGCATCTACTAGACCCCTGAGCTGCTCTATAGAGTGACGAATAGTCGTGCGGTCGGGATCCTGCGTGGCAGTACTGCGCCAGAAGTCCGCGAGGTTCCCCCCGTTGGCCCAGGGGAACATGAAGTACCGGCTTTCTTCTTGCCGTATAGCTGCGAGGAACTTGACAATATGTTCATGATTGATGCTGTTAGTCAGATACAGGTTCCTGGCCTCTAGATCCCACTCCTTCTCCCCCCAGCGCGATCTGACTGTGTTGTCGAAAGTAATCTCCTTGATGGCAACCTGTGACAATGAAACCGGCATCAACATCGGTTAAGTCAGATGAGTAAAATTATTAAAATATATGGAAGCTCTTCGAAAAAGCTCACAAGTCAACGCACCTCTTCGTATCCATGAGTTTGATGATCTTTATGAATCCTGGCTCTGTAGACTCGACTGAATTTACCTAATATTACCTCGGTCGAGCACTCGACAATCGGCCACACGGACTTTCTATGAAACCAATAGTCAACCTTGTCCTTCTGGAACACCGGGGCCCACAGCTTCCAGAACGATGCGAAGAAGACTTTGCGCTGACATTCCATTCTCCAGATTTTGGCGTGCATGTAGTCTGGTTTGGTACTAGAGGCGGCGGCATCGAGGACGTAGATATTCCGGAAGAGCTCACGGTCATTTACGCCGTATTCCCTGAACCTCTCCAAGGACCTGCGGAGATCGTGCTTCCTCTCTATCTCCGCTAATATGTGAAGCTGGTAGACTCTTTGCGCTTCGGTACATACCCATCGGGCTACGTCGTCATCGTCCCCGACCCCCCGACCACCGGATATTGATGATATGCCGAGTTCTCCCTGAATGACATCGGCCGTCACGAGACGATCTACCCGACCGCTCGGGAAAAAGGTTCTGTCGTCAGAGCTCGGAGGGAATTTGCTGGGTATTCCTAGGTTATTGATCTTGTGGAATAGGGTCTCTGGTTCATACCAATCTGATCCTGAACTATAACCCTCCTCCTGTCCGCGTGGCATCGCAGGGTCAATACTGAGAGATGGCTTGTAAGCTTCTAAGGCCATCGAACAAAATGAGATGAGGGTATTACCTGATCTCAGCACAGATTATACCCAGTGAGGCGGATTTGAGTTAGTGCACCGCGCTGTGAAAATGAGCCGATGAATCCTCAACGTGCCTAACGATGAGATCCGAGCATCAACTTGCGACATTCAACTCTCAACCCAAGCTTGCAGTGAGTGAGATTGACACCACACTCATTCAATGCAAATGGTTGCCGTTCGCGCGCTGTCCTATTTCTAATCGAAACCTCAAAACCTACGTTGAAAGTGCTTTTACACGAGTCCATATGAAGCCATTGCACCGACGATGATTTTTTGAAAATCTTATAGTATATCTGTAGAACCAAGCGGGGTACCGGGCGGCATGAGATGGAAGCTGCAAGCCCAATGCTACCTACTTACTCACAGAGTGTCATTTATACACAACGCCGCATCGCAGCACCCGATATCACTTGTGTCAGATATGATAACCACCGACTATAAAGGTCTTGGACAGCAAAAAGATTACGGAATATACTATATTGAACCTGACCTTACCATATTTCATACTAAGTAGTCAAGTAGTACTGTTCCTGGCGTCCTACCGCTCGCGCTTTTAAAATAGTGGTGTCAAGAACGGAGATGTGCCTGCAAAGGTATTACATATGCATGATTGCGGAGTGGCTTTACCTGGTATAAGCCTTACGGCGCAAAAGATGGATTGCATCTCTTGGCCGGCACCTTAGAAGAGCAACACATGTAGAGATTGCCTAATTTGATAATCACTATAAGGTTAGTAGACTCTTTACAGATTACTTAAGGGGCATATTTCCTTGTATTAATCATCTGTGTGCTTAGCTCTGTTAGTAAGATAGCAGTAAACATACCTGAAACCTTAATACTTTGCAAATCCACCCTCACCCCCCTTTTTTTTTTTTCACAAAACACTAAGTTTTAGTTTATAAGGTTTGCTCTTTTTTATTATTTTTATTATTTTTTAGAAATGGTAATAATGCAAACTTTGATAAAAATATAGGAACGCTATTTGTTGGTCCAGACTAAAAGTATAGCAACGATACCTTGCCCAAGTTCTTTGTTGTTGTTTATAGGAGTCCACTTTCCAGGCTGTGGTCTCATCTATCAAGGCATTTACCATTGGAAGCTTATAATCTCTAAATACAAGTTCTACTGCCTGTTAGTTGAACAAACTTTCTCTATCCTAATCTTTAGCGTACAAGGGACACGCATCACTTTCTGCTTTGTTATCGTAAGCAGAACATTCTTGGTGTGATGGCACATACCGGGTTAAGTATGAATTATCTCCCCGGCGGAGTGGCCCGAACAACCCCCAACTCTGACCACACTACCATATTAGAAGCGCACAGCTACACCTAGACGACTTCAAGAAATACATTTTACCTTAACTCAAATCTTATTACTAAGATGTCAGGCATAATCAATGGGACATGTGTACCGGCCTAAGTCCTCCGATACCAACTCGCGACCTACGATACAGACAGCCAGAACCAGAACAACGCAGGAGCCACTACCCAATAGGAGGGTGCTGCCAGTTACTCCGGGGATACCACTGATGATTTCGAGGCCAAAAGCGATAGGTTGCGAGCAGTTGGCTACCGAATAGTTTACTATACTCTCAAAAAGACAAGTCTTGGAACTTTTGTGTTAAAAGCTGGCAGGAATATTCCAAGAAGATGACTATGTGGTGTGGGTGAGTGCGAGCATATGAATACATCTCCTAAATGCGATCCTTCAACTCCCTGACTTGTAACATTTAGTTTATACGGAGAACCAGGCATAAATCTTTTTAGTATCCCAACGGCACTTAACGCGGTAAGCATTACAAGTTTTAGGATGTTGCTACATGCTCAGGTATCTAGTAAAAACCAGGAAGAGCTGTCCAGTCTAAATTTTATTTCAAAAGATGCGCTGCTTAGATCGAGGTGGCCTCCATGTGCGGATCTTCTAGCGACGACAGCTTCTTTGTGGACTTGGCCTTAGCGGTTATGAGATATTCACAACTCTTGGGGCCGATCTGATGCGTTTTTCTCTAGTCGAAGAAGGGAGGCAACGACGGTAAAGGAGGAGTCAAACCCGGCACGTAATATTGGGTAGAAAATAGAATGTAGCCCACCTATGTACGCGGGGGATGAGGAAGAGACACTTATTCATAACCCCCAGAATGATAATTACATCATTCCTCAATAATATTGCCATTTTCATCCATCTTCCCAATGACTCCCTCGAACAACTGTGGCAAGATATCCGCCGCGCTGCCTTGGAAGAAGAAATCCTTGCTCGTGAGCCCGGCCATCGAGTCCTTATCCGGGTTCACGACCGCGACGACGGCGCCGGCACGCTTGGCCGTGCGCGTATAGCCAGCAGCAGGATAGACGGCGGCAGCGGTGCCGATGACGAGCATGAGATCGACCTTGCCTTTGCTTATCCAGTCGTCGATGCCGTCCAGCATCTCTGAATCCAGCCCTTCGCCGAACCACACCACACCCGGCCGCAGCAGGCCATCCTTGCATTTCGGACACTGGGGGAGGTCTTCGCGCTCGATCTTCGGTGTCGGGACGCGCGGGTCGAGGAGCGGCATCGTCTTCTCGGGCGGGTAATCCTCGGACGCCAGCGCGAGCGACGGACACGGTGGATCGGATAGATTGTTGCGCTCGGTGTAGCCGCACTCCTCGAAGCACTTCACGTCGAGGATGCTACCGTGGAGTAGTCGCAGTTTCGACTCGGGATGTCCGGCACGAGGGGAGAGGCCTGTTACAGAGTACAAAACGAAAGTCAGCAATCCAATTTAATTAGCTATCACCTGTCACTATGTTCTCTTTTACACATTCGGTCCCACACAATCAATGCAAACCACTCACCATCAACATTCTGCGTCAAGCAGAGGAAATTGTCCTTGTTCTTCGCCAACTCGGCGAGCGCGTAATGTCCGGGATTCGGTTTCGCCTTCAGAGCCATGTGCTTCCGCCAGGCGTAGAAGAGCCAGACGAGGGCCGGGTCGTCCTCGAAGGCCTCGGGCGTCGCCAGCGAGGTGGGCTCGTGGTTCCGCCAGAGGCCGCCGTCACCGCGGAACGTGGGCAGGCCCGACGCGGCGGACAGGCCGGCCCCGCAGAGCGCCAGGATACGGTCGCTCGACGTGACGAGCTCGCGGAACTCGGCGACCGAGGTCCGCGGCGCCATCGTCTCTTGCGCGTACTTGGTGTGCCGGGTCCAGAACGGCCTGCGCGAGTAGAAGCTCCTGCTACTGCTCATGTGAGGAATGCGACAGGGTAGTAGTATTTCTTGTATGATATAAGCTCGTACGGCGCAATGGATTACATACCGCCCTCGACCACTGAGTCACATCTTCGCTGGCCGAGGGTTCGATGGTAGCCTGAAGTGCTTTTGCTGCCTGCAACTAGGCTACCTTGTCGATGGGTGAGGTGGTGAATCCTCCTGAGCAGGCCCCTGAGGCGGGGGGCATTTTAGCGAGTCTATCCCTTCCATCGACGTCATTTTGCTGGGGTTCTCATTGGGCAGACGGCATTCTCCGCAATCTCACATACGCTGCAAGGAACGTCCAGGGTAATCAGGAAGGACGGGGTTCACTACGATACGAATTTCTCAGGATGGATGTCTATTAGATAGTAGTGATGCAAGGTATTAAATATTATTCATTATTGTTTTAATGACAAAGTCCAAACTACGCCTAGAATGCATTATAAGTCGAATGGGCGTTTCTCTTGCCAACCAGAGTGCCGTTGCCAAGGGACGTATCGGTATAAATGGACAAGTAGTCAGTGGAGTTATCGTAATCCACGCCACATTTCTCGGAGAAACCCTGGAACATATCAACGCGATCCTGCAGATACGTTTCAAAGCCTTTCCTCGAGCAACTGGTTCCGGGCCCGTCCTCACAGTCCGGGAGAGGCTGCGGCGCACTATTGACAAGCACGCGGTAGTATTCCCCGTTGTCGTATCCGTAGCTACCTGTACAGTTCAGCCGCTCAATCGCCAGATTGCCTAGGAAGGGCAAGATATGGGAGCTCTTCCAGGCGCGACGGTAATTGATTCGGTCAAGCGGCATCGTGTCGTTGATCGCAGACGCGCTGCCCCCGAATGCCGAGTTGTTGAACAAGCCCATGGCGACGATGACCATGGGAGGTAACTCGCGGTGCGTGAAGCTCACGTACAAATCCTCACTACTCTTGTCGCTCAACAGAAGACTGGCCGTGGCGTTCAGCCAGGGGAGGCCGACATAGCCAGAAACCTGATTCCCGTAGCCCACATTATAGTGGTACTGAATATCCGCCGAATACTCCCACCCCAACCAATCGTCCGGCGTGAAGAGATCGAGGTCGCAGAAGGGCGAGATGCCCCGGATGACGGATTCGTAGCCACACAGCTCCATCATGCCGTAAACATCATTCGAGGTGAAGTTGAAACCGGGCACTAACGCATTCAGTCTCTCCGTTATCGGGCCCGTGAACTTCTTGGTGAATTCCGACGACTGCTCGCTGCCCGCCGAGCTCGAGTATGCCGGGCAGCTCTTATATGGCGTCAAGCTGTTAGCGCCGGATTTCTCAGACTCGTATACGCTAACGGCGCCAATGGTGTTATCCTCCGTTTCCAGTCCGCGCACGAACGATTGTGCGGACTTGAAAGTGCGTTCGGCTGATGAAGTCCACACCCGGGACGGTAGTTTCAGGTTGGCATAGCGGAACGATAGGGTCGCCCCGAGCTGCGTCGCTTCGACTTTTCCTGCCCGCGTCAAGAGCTCCTGCTCTGCTTCTGTGATCGGCGCCGTCCAGCCAGCGAGGAAATTCAGAGCCGGAACCTTGGACCAGTCGATGCTCGTGTGGTTCTCCAGTTTCGAAACGAACGGCTCGATGTATTCCTCATAGTCGAAGTCGTTGGCGTAGATGGCCGCGTGTCGGTTCAGATATGCTGCTCTTACTGGCGTGCAACCCTGGGGCGGCGAAGGAGACGCGGGCGGATCTTGAGGCTCGAAATAGGGCGCCACTCCCCCCATATGCTCGAGGGGATTGAAGTTGTAAGTCGAGTAGAGCGACGCGGCCGAAGACGTGCGGGCTAAGACTAATAGAAGCCCGGTCTTCAGTTTAAAATCCATTAAAGTCATCATGATTCATGAGAAAATGGGGGAAAAAAACCAATAATTATTATTTTCAGCAGTATTTGAGAGTTCAAGCTATCTAGCTTATGTACGTTTTTTTCATTATCATCTCATGTTTGTTATTTCAGGTACTTACTCCTTGTAGCGATATGACGAAGTATACTACGAGCTTAATGGTCTGATCCTGGACCTTTGGCGTCATTCTATTGCCAAGTTATAAGGGCAAACGGGAAGGAAAGCTTGTTTCCTCCTCTTACGCGGTCTTTCTCCCTTGTTCCTGGCTCCACAGATGATGATGCAGGGTCAGCCTAAATTTTCGTTGAAATAGTGCGGAGAATCCTGCGTCACTAGGAGAACGTCACCATTTTCAGAAATAAACTACGGACAGCAATATAGGTACGTCCATTATAACAGAAATGGGTAGATGAGAGGAACAAATCATAGGGATTCTAACTTTGACCGTTACAATTAGTATACTCGTATCAACCCACGTGGAAACGCACATGCACATGCATATGCAAATGCACATTAGTCATCTTCGGCGACTGGGGCAGGAGCGAGAAAGATGCCATCATTAGCGCGATCTACTTTTATTTAACGATTGACTGATACATAGTACTACCCTAACCTGTTGGTTCTAGCAGTCTAGGTTAGCATATTCGCAATACCCAGATACGATAATAGTCATTTCCGTCGACCATCGATTTTGCAGTCAGTCTAATTCGGGAACGCTCTATGGCATGAGCCTCATTACCTACACTACACGGGCAATTAACAGGTATGTAGAGGTGAAGGAGATCACTGCTCTAACCATGTCGGAACCGGCGCTGCCAACACGGAGAATTTCAACTCCATCGTTGCAATTCGCTACAACATCCTCCGCTAGCCGAGGTGATTGATTCAAGATCACTTGCTAGAGTTCTTAACACACAAGTATAAGCCAGTAAATATATAGAGAGAATATAATCATGACGGTTGCAGAAGCCTTTAGGTTTCCTATACACTACACTGGGATGACTGTTAAAATAAACTACCTATTATCAAGATGAGGCCATACTGCACCCTCTTGCTCACAGTCCTCAGACACTGGTCTGCCAACAGCATCACAATCACCACACCTAAACACCTATCCCCTCATCCTCAAATCCAAAGCCGCGATGGAGAACCCCCACTACCAAACCGAAAACCCTTTGGTTTTGGGTCCTTAGCCACGGGCGGCGGAGAGGCTAACAAAGCCAACAACACGTTTGTGGTCGACGACATGATGTCTCTGTGCTCAGTATTGAAAATGGACGACACGCCCAGAACAGTCTATGTACGCGGCGAGATACGCGGGAACCAGATTAATGAGACCTTTTCGGGGAACTGTCAATACTATATCGATTCGAGTAATGTGTCAGGCTTCAACTTCACGCTGTATATCATGGCCATGAACGCTACTTATACCGATGCTGTGAAAGCTGCGGCAGCCAAGGATGAGTTGTTCGAGGGGAGGAATGCTACTGAGTATTTAGCTTTGCTGAATCATCAAAATGTAAGTGCGTTTTTTGTATGTGTGTATATGTGTGCGGGGGGATGTTTTCGTGAGCGCTGGATGAGCTGGGTGTGGCAGTTGCGAACTGTATTAGTTTGAGAGTGAGTTGCTGACAGACGGTTTACACTAGGGCTGGCGCGGCACGGCGCAGAATGTGCAGAAGTCGTGGGAATCGATAGACGCTCGTGGGAACCTGACACTAATAGGAATGGATGTGAGTTATGAACATTAGTTTTTATCCGATCCGTGAGGCATCCATGTAGGGAGGGATCAAGCACTCATCGCAATAAAACCGCGTATACGCAAGAATATATCTCTTGAATCTTCCACAACATCGATCAGCTTGCCTCCCTGCGGCGCCACGACCTCAACTCCTACTAATAAAATCATCTTATAGTCCTCAGCATATTTAAACGGCGTATCCCTCATCTTCAACAGCCGGAGCAACATCATCATCCGCAACCTCCGCCTCTCGCCCCCTCGGGACTGTTTCCCAGGACCGGAAACATACCCATCGAGCTGGAACGCTCGCTACGACGCCATCTCCTTCGTTTCCACCACTACAGCCTGGATCGACGGCAACATCTTCGAAGACTCCTCCGCTCCGGTAGCGCCGGACCCGTTCATATGGGGTTGGCAAGTGGATCGCTACGACGGGTTATTCGACGTAGAGGACGGATCCGACGATATCACGTTCAGCCACAACATCGTCGCGAATCACCACAAGAGCTTGCTATGGGGAGGTGGCGAAAAGGAAGGGGGGAGGGATATCGGAAAGATGAAGATTACGGTTTTCGGGAATCACTTTGTGAATTCGCAGAGTCGGAATCCGCTTATGAGGTTTGGGACGTACTATGTGGTCAATAATGTCTTTTCGAATTATCAGAATAAGAAACCCCTGTATGACTACGAGGACCGGAAGGGGAGGATTGTTTCTATCCCGGTCCAAAGACGAGAAGAAGAGTATAAGCCCGATTTCCAGTATAATCTGGGTATATACAACATGTAAGTTCAGTCCACCTCTTGCCTTTTCATCTCTCCCTGCCCTATCCTCATCCCTATCCTCATCCTCATCCCCTTTTCCATCCTCAATCTCTTCCCATTTCCTAATTTTTTCCCAACAACGTCCCCTCCTCAACTAACTTTCACTCCTTCTCTAGGTCCTCAGTCCTCGTTTCAGGCAACTACTTCGACCAAAGCGGTTCCTACCCGGACGACAGGACCCGAATCTTCACCTTCCAGAACCTCGCGACGCCCTCTCGCCCAGCGACTTTCTGCTCGCCACCTGACCTCTTATCCCCCCCTTCCCCCTCTTCCTCCCGTCAATCACAAGACCTTCTGGACGCCTACTCACAACTCGCACCCCTCTCCCAACCCCGAAGCAGCCTAAACGGTGAAGCCGTAAACCTGACCTCGAACGTCTTCCAAACATTCCAGTACTACCTTTCCGCCAAGACGGATTCCGTAGAGCGCGGCTTGGTGCAGGATTGCGGCAAGTTCGAGGGACAGGATATGCCTGTAACGTTCGAAACTGCCGATGAGGTGTTCGAGTATGTGACTCGAAACGCTGGACAACTGGGTCGGAATGTACCGTAGACCGGTATATGGATAGATACCGTAACAGAATCAAAATGAGGCAGTTATTGCTTCAATCATGCGCAATAAAGATTTGTCACGGAAAAAACGATATCATTAATCCCGTGTAAGAATTACCGGTGTATATTCTACGCTATAAGATTTATATAGGGCAGACACTGCGTACACAATCAGGTGTATTTGGGGGCACTAATACCACTGGCCGTCGAGACACTTCTGAATAATCGTGAGAACTCAGACAGTCAATATCAATCAAAGAAAAGTGTTATGTAAAAGCAATTGAAGTTTAATATGTGGCTAGGTACTTTATGATTTGTAAATGCTAGGTTGATCGAACTGCCATTCCCCTAATTTCATAACTGCGCTATGCCCCTGACCTAGTAACGCCATGCACTTATTTCTTTGTCTCTCCTGGACTGAACGAATGAGAATTATGTGTGCCTATCTATATGCTTATATCAACACTGGCCGCCTGAAGATTGATTTAAGTTGAGATCTACATCAGTGTCGTAATGGTCATCCTGGGCCTCGCTATTGTGATCCTTTGAGCTGTCAACTAGCTGCTGTTGCTGTAGGGCTATCTCTTCCCACTGTTTGCCACCGGTGCGTATTACAAGGTAGGGATTGATATCAGCTGCGAAATACTTCTCGCGTCTTGTGGTTGCTCTGGAGCCGCCTTCCAAAGCCGAGAGAGCAGCTCTTGTGGTTCGCATTCGCTTTTTCTCTGGTTTTCCACCTTCGCTGATAAGGTTACTCCGCATACGGCGCTCGCCTTGCAGCCGCTGGTCGTACGCCACGATACTGCGAACAAATGGAGCTATATCCAAGCATATGGATACCATGGTGTTGTCAAAGACAGAAGGACCAAGGTAGCCGTTGGCTAGGGCCTTCTCGGACATCGCAATGGGATCGAATGCGATGCTGTAGTCCACTCGTGTTATCGGCCCTTCAGATTGTGCAGATGCCTTGATATGACGTTCAATATCATTGGTGACGCACTTTTCATCAAAACGCTTGCGAAAGTCCTCGCCTCTAGCGAGTGGTTGAGCACTAAGCAATTTCGATTGAGCAAGAATTCTCAATGAAGTAGACACCTCCATGGAAGTCGAGTCGTAGTGGTGTAAAGGTATAACTTCCAAAAGCTTGTTACCAATAGTGAAATCGTCCAAAGCTTTGACGTGCAGGTTTGGGCTTGTAGCATCCAGAGGGACATGATTCGACAAGGAGGGCAAAAATGGACCGCATATATCAGATTCGCTTATGCTATCAGCAAACAACTCGACAGATTCTAAGAGAGCTAAGCGTGCGGCTGGCGAACTAGCTTGCTCTGTAGCCCTCTTAGCCCAGTCAGACGGGTCTCCCAACTCGTGATGGTCAGATATGTCGAGGCCCCAGTGCTCCCACGCTTGTTGATGAAGCTCCGGAACAGTAGACGGCAGCGTCGATGTTGTAGATGCCAGATCCCTATTAAACCAACCCATACCAGCGAGATATGTGTCTTGACTAACAACGCGAACGATGTGTCCTTCTCCGTCAACGTCGCTACCCTTTGGCCATCTAGGATAGAACCAATTAAAGCCGCCCCGGAGGTCACCGACACCAATTTGGCACCAATAGTTGAGCTCGGTGATCGCAGCGCGAAGGTCATGGGCGCGTGACTCGTACAGAGTCTCGACGGCGTGCCTACCGAGAGCATGCCCTTCATTAGCAGCAATCAACAGGAGTAGATCGACAGCCAGGTCAGTAGGCGGCGGAGAAAGACGAAAAATGCCATGTAGTTTTAAGCTTTGAAACGGGATAACCAATTCGTCGTTACAGGTCATCACGAACGGCCGCTTGGACTGGGCAATCATGGTGATAACGGTAGACCAGAATTGTTTATCCTCCTCGTAGAGAATGTCGACTTCTTCCAGTAGAATCAGCGACTGCTTTTGGTCTCGGCTGACCCTCTTCCCTTGTGACGCAGGTACGGGCGCTTGGGTTTCGGCTGTTTCAACTTCAGGCGCTTTAGGAGTTGTATGTGCTTCATTTTTCAGTTGAACCTGTTTAGGTTGGAAGAACGAGGTCATCATCCCCTGCTTTCCAGACTTCAAGTCCTTGGCAACACTATCATCGGTTGCAGCGTCCCCTACGTTGTCGCCTTTGTGGTTGTGCTTCACTTGGTGGTTGCGCGTCATGTCCCCTACTCTTTCCAGTATATCTTTGCCGCTTCTGCGTGCTCCAGCGTTGATTTCAAAGACCTCAAATCCAAGTTCCTTGGCGATTGCATATACTGTAGCTGTCTTCCCACATCCATGCGGTCCACTAAGCAAGACAGCATTGGTCAGACGACCACCAGGCTTGCCTCGATCAGCAGTATCGCCGGATCGCACCACTGTTTTCTTGGAACCGCTGGGTCCACCATGGGCGAGCCATTCCAACTCGTTTTCGGAGATTTCGTCCATTTCATTTGCTTCCTCGTCACTAGAGACCACGAATCCCTCCAGCTTTTTGTTCCTACGTCTTCTTTTGAGTGCCGGGGCGCCTTTAGCCTTGGGAATAGTATCTGACGAGCCTGTGTCTACTGCTTGGACCTTCAAAGTTTGCAGCCAGTCCCGTAAAAGCTCAGCCTCTCGTCCGCTTTGAAGTACGCAGTGGGCAGATGTGGGCGCATACTTTTGAGCCCAAGCTGTGGACTCGCAAGTTGATCTGTCAAAGGCAGACAGCGTAATCGGTATAGAATTGTATAAATGCTTAATTGCTGGATGCGTCTTTGACGAAGCGCCTGCGTATTTCAGAGTTCGGAGCTCTTTGAATATCTGTGATTGAAGTTTGTAGCCGCTCTCAAAGTGCTTGGTTGGCACCCGAATAGTAGAGGCTACGGGACGCAAGTACTCATTATCCATTTGTCTAATGTCATGGGCAAGTTCACGAATGCCCAGTCTTGAAACTGCCTCGCAGAGTATGCTTTCGCTGTTCCCGAGTTGAACTGCTTGCCCCTTTGCTTTGCGCCGTCTCGAGGCCACTAAGACTTGTTCAGAACCTGTAACGCCATTCGCACGTGGGCTCGGATTGTCGTGGATGTGAACTATATCACGCCATGGCCATGCTGGATATTGTGCGCCTGGTATCTTCATACCACCGCTGTACTTGGATCCAAAAGCAGGTACTGAAAAGTTCGAAGCACGAGGACGCCTAGGCGAGCAAGGTGTTGAAGTGAAAATAACCTGGCGTCCAGGTGACATTTTGGGCTGTTTCTTTTCTCGCTGGCCATTGTTGCTAGAAGATGAGACTGGCTTGCCTTTAGCCTGAAAGAAAGGATGTGATGGCTTTTTCGGAGTGACTGTCTTGCGTGGCGTGCGCTTCTTGGGGGTCGACGTCGCCGGCTTTTCCTCGTTGACAGAATCCTGACTCGAAGGTGGTGTCTTGGGTTCCGTATTTGCTGGCACGGCTGGCGTAAATCTCGATGTCCCACCAATGATTTCCTGAACCTTATTACCAATTTGTTTTCGCGATGCTGGGTCAGTTCCATATGAAATGGTAATAACCAAGGCCTTACGCTTTCGACCACGCTTTGATCCAGTTTTACCAGCGACGAGAGCGAGAGGAAGTGTTGATGTTTTTGATCGGGGAGGAGACCCAATGGTGCCAGTGGCCGGATTGAACTTCAGGAGCTTTTGTGGCTTCTGTTCACAATTTGGTGCATTATCTTGGTTCGTTTCAACCTTCGCCAACTCATGATCAACCGCAACGGCAGGTTTTGGGGTGGTGGCTGAAGAAGATTGAATGCCGCTGTCAGCCTGTCTGGACGACGATTTGTCGACTGGGGTCTGACTGCCCTCGATCTGCTGGTCCTTCGTAATTTTCTGACCAAAGTGACTTATAATATTTGGCTCGGTAGAATGGCATGCTCGATGTTTTGTGCGGGGAGTTTTCGACCGAGTTTTTGAGGTGCCACCAGACGCTCCCGTCTTCTGACGCTTTGGCTTGGGCTCCAGGGATTCACAATGACAGCCGGGATTCTCGGGAAGGTTGGCGGGGTCATTAGAGTTGTCTGATGGCGGACTGCAGGAAGGATCAGGTGTGGGAGGATTCAAGATGTTGCCATTCTTGGGAAATGCATTTGGAGCTGAGAAGAATGGATGTGGTTTTTGGAGTTGCACTTCAGAACTATCGTCCGCTTCGGTCATGGTGATAGTGCTCGAGCCTGAAACAGCTCGAGGCTCGAAGTTATGTTTGTTCAAGGTAGGCAGGTCATGGGGTTAGCTTGAAGGTTAACGGAATCAACGACGGGGTCTAGGGTCTCGTTAAGAAGCACGCAATGCGCAAGGCAACTTAGCAGTAGTCCGTAGAGTGTAATAACGACTGGTGTAGATTGAGATGCACTACCTAAAGTTGAACAACATATATAGGATAAGGGAATGTAGGTGTTGGATATGTAGGAAGATAATTGAGTAAGTGAATTTGACATATAAAGTGTTAAGGGGACTTTGAAGGCAGTCGCGTGTCTTGGATGCAAGTGCCAAGACGATTAATAGTTGCACACTGAAGAGCGCGTCTCTTGTCGCGACTAAGAGGTACTTTAGTGCATTGCTGTACCGTGTACACATAATGTATGTAGGTACAGGTGCGCATGGACCACTAGCTGGAGCTCCAGACTCTAGGATGGAATTAAAGGTACCTGTTACTGACCTAGGTAAGGTCCCATTGGGGCCCATTGCCCCACCAAAGTCGGTGACTTCTAAGGCTTTCAGGCCGATCTTGGGGAACTTTTTTTTTTCTTGCAGTAGCAGGAAGTACTGCGGCGTTGAGGTTTGTGGGAGATTGTTTCGTAGACCAAAACAACATCGCATAGTGAGGACAGTTTACTGTCTGGCAGATATGGCTTCACAATTTCAAGTTCAAAAGCCCTATGTGCTAACTACTTTACCCCGACCTCTTGATCCAACCACAGGCACCTACATCGTTGGCGAGGTGTACGGATATGCGCCTGGATCCAAGAAGCGAAAGAGGCGTCGCGCCGAATTGACTGTAGGCATTGACGGAGAAGCCATCAATATCTATGATGTAAGCCTATTGTCCGAAACGTCTGCATATATGCAGGTGAAGAAGAGATGCCAGTCTAACTCGTTCCTATTCTGTAGATATCTTCATCCAGACTTGTCACATCATATCCAATTCCTCCTCAGTCGCACATTTCTTGTCCAGCCAGCTCCTTTCGATTAAAGTCAGAGACAACGAAAGATGTGTCGCGCTACACATACGCCGCCGCGGATGAGTCCCAGGTCAACAAGATTACATTATTTAAGGACAGTGTGGGCATTTCGGGCAAGACAAATCAGATCACTCGCTCGGCCTCGCTAGGAAAAGGCCAACCCGTCGTTTGGCTTGGGCCAATGTCAAACCCCAAAGCATCGAACGAAGCAGAAGTCACACCGAATAACGACATCCTGGTTATAAAGGCAGATGGAGGGATAGTATGCCTCGATGGCGAAAGCCTACAACACAAATGGAAATCAACTGGGCAAGCAATGGTGCAGGATCTCCCTAATGATTCAAAGGCAGATTTTTCTATCGAATTCTGCTGCTCTGTGTCTGCTGCCGAGGTGGTAAAAGGTATATTTAAGGGGAAGAGTGATGTGTTCAGTATCTTCTCAGAGTCTAGCCAGGATATCAGTGACGAAACAGAAGTTTTTGTCATGGTTTCCAGCTCCGGCGCAACAGGAGGTCGCAGCAGACACCTTCATATTGTCAGCCGGTTACCCTCCACCCTTACATCTGCTCGGTCACACCAAGGCGTTGTACAGCTCCATGTCATGCCTCTAGCGACCTCTTATGAGAAGCAGGACAAACCAGGTTGCTACCGTCTTGATGTTCGTAATGGTGCTCTGTTAGAGCTCCATAACGAGAGCATCATCATTCACGACCTCACAGCAAGTGTTCCAAAGATCACCTCGAGTATGCAACTTGATGGAACCAGCTCGTTTCTACCATTAAGCAAGACGTCTCTTCTTTGCTCTACCGATACCCAGCTTTCTGTTTTCAACCCTGTTTACAAGTCATTGCAGAATACTACCGATATCGACCTTGCTGCTCAAGGGCAGACCGATACGAGCAAGGACAAGGGCACCGTCTCTTGTCAATTGGTCGCATACTTTTCGCCACTGGAGCGCGCCATCTCCATCGTTGGCTCAAACTTGGTCGCGATCCAATTAGAGGCACCCAAAAGCCGGTATGCGAAACGACGGGCTGAAGGCCTTCTCATTGACTCGATAGGGCGCGGTCTTTCAACATCGTCGAGAAGCTCCGCGCCATCGTTACAACCGCCACCAAAAAGCTCCATATTCTCGAACTACCTCCCCGGCTCGATGAAAGGAGATTACTGGGAAAAATGGACTGCCGACCAGAAGCATGCCGACTCCTTATTAAATTCTAACGATGTTCCAAAGTTTGAAGAGTTTCTCGCCAACAAATTTGATATTGCGGTGGAAGCAGCTCCTGCGCCAAACGGTGACGATACAGACGCATCACCTTTGAGTCCCCCAGCTTGGCGCCTTCCAAAGTCCCGTGCAAACTATCCGCAAGTTGATAGAAGATGGATTTTATATGCGATAAGCCGGTGCTTTGAGTGGAATAACGCTCTACGCGAAGACTCGACAGTTCCTCGACTAATCTGCCAACTTCCTCAGAGCAACATCCTGAATTATCTCGTAGATGCCGGGCATTTAACACTGTCCAATGTCAGAGCGGCCTTTCGCAGTCAGCTTAGCGAAAAGGAATCAGCAGATAGTTTTCTTGCGGAACAATTAGTGGAACGGCTCGCGGATGTCGATCCTACTTTAGAGCTAATGGTCGTTTATCTGTCTGCAACCAACTTGGGTGCCCTCGAAATACTCCTGGCCCTCAAACGACTCATGAAGAGCTTAGAATTGGTGAACAGCACTAATAAGACTCGTCCCAAGCTGCTAACCAGTGGGTCGCCCGAAGATGCAGATGTGACGATGGGAGACGACACAACAGAAAATGAGAATATTGGAATGGAGTTAGATGATCTCGAGGATGAGATTCAGAAAACAGTGTCTTATCTGAATAATGAGGATGCTGGCATCCGTGGCAGAGGTATCAGTGTCGCATTTTCCAAGCTCGGGGCATGTCCTTCATCCTCTGCGATCAAGGCCCTGCGAGCCACATTCAAACCCGACGAAATAATGTCCCTGATGCTCGTGCTGCGCGTTGAGCTCCTTGGCGGTGGCTGGACCGATCGTTATGTTGAAGACGATTCCACCGAGGACGAAAAACGCTTCGAGGCACCTCCCGATAACGTCATAAAGCTCATTGCCGACCTACTAGGGCTTTGCATTGATTCCCTCGGACCAGGTGGTTGGCTGTTCAACGATCCTCTACAATCGGCTGATGATACGGCAGACTTCATTGATTCATTGACTCACGAGATCAGTGCTGCACTGGTAGGGCTAGGCGAGACGGTATATCTGCGCAACCTGTTAGCCGATCCGCTCAAGTACTGGGAGGCTTCGCAAAAGACAGTTTCGACGAGCAACGCGCAAGACGTCCATGCTACCAAGCCCATTGCGGTCCACGTCAGAGAACCAGGCGCAAACGCTTTGCCATTAGGTCTTGAGGATCCGTCACAGCGCGTCTCGGGCCAGAAGATTGTCGGTGGTGGCGAGATTGTCCAGAGAACTTCTAGAGAGATTGGCCATCTGTATAGTCAGAAGGTCGGCTCCTATTCGCTAGAGAGGATCGTAATCTAGATTAAAGAATAGATTCTTTTTCCTTTTCTTTTTGCGATGGATGGCTCGGTTAAGGCATAAATAGGAATTCAAGACCTGCTGCTTTAAGTTTTACTCTATTTTTGTGTGTAATTTTCATGATTATGCACGAATCGAATTAGGCCCTCTTTTCCCCCTTATTTCCTGATATCGTGAATGTGTACGACCTGACCTAACCTAACCCAAATGACGCACAACTGCATAACGTCCAGTTCTAAACTCCTGTTTAAAGTACGTGCATCCAATAGGAATGAATCCGTATACATACTCTCCCTATAAGTAATAAATACCGTTTCATATATAAGCGAGCGGGCGGGTGATGCTACTGCATCATGTTACGAATACTACACTGCGACGACACCCACACGCGAGACGGCTATCGCGCCTATATTGAGCACTTTTGTCGGGTACCAAGCGACTGCTTGTATGACGTAGAAGTACATATGTAAGGTATATAGGCATATAAGCGAGCGAGTAGGTTACACCAAATATCCAGCTTGGCAGAGACGAGAACAGCGAACTTTCTACTTACTCTTTAGAACGTTTCACTCTGCCATAGTCTACCTAGGTAACGAATGTAGCTACTCTCAACATAGAGCTCTAGAGGGAGGGATGTAGAAAAGTGCTGGATTCGCTACCCTTCTGCTTGCGCTTCATGTGTCCATAACCTAGTTAATTTAATAAGAGTTAAGAGCAGACCAGTCATCAGGCGGGACAGTCCGGTATGCGAGAAGGCGATGACCTCCTAGGTTAGCTAGTCCCAGTAGCTCGATATATAAGGCATGACGCTTTATTCAGTAGCATTTGATTACACTCGATGTCTTTCTCGCTATATTTTCAGTATAACAGACAACGTATCTCAGTTACTTGTCTTCCCAAAGTTCACACTACGCATCTTGATGAGTAAGGTAATGTAGGTAGAGGTGTTAAGAAGATAGATTTGGAAGAATAGGTGTTTTATAGAGGTAGGTAGACAGAACATCGCGCCACCATATCCATATCGTGAGCTGCTCTGTGTCACAAGAAATTCCATATCCCCATTAACAGCTCCCACGTACCCCTTGCCTCGTTGCTGCCTTGCCTAGACAGACACATCTAGTTTCCTTGTCTGCCCGTATCAATTTACCCATCTCCCTTACACGCGCCAATACACTCCCACGTCCGCACCGAGCCTCCGCACGAAGAAGAAGAGCAGAGGCACTCGCATCAGATCACATGTAAATAACAGCACGCACATCCAAGCCTTCATCTCAACACGAACTATCATCGAGCCCAGGCCTCCAAGCACGGGATGTGATTAGGCTACTTAGGGGGGGGGCTAAACAATAGAAGTGCAAGTAATAGTGCAAGACAGTTCTCTCCGGTGGCTTCACGTGCGACCACAACATCAGACTCACCGAGAATTGTCGAAACACTGTATCACCCAACATAAGTAACGTAGCGTATGAAAGAACGAAGTAAAGTCAAGATAGAGCGAGTCAGAATCGACGGCATTCATCCGAAAACCCTACTTTACTCAGACCAAAAACTTCTGTATCTACTCATATTACCTCAACATCCCATTTTTCTTTTCTTCTCTTCTCTTCTCTTTCTTTCGTCCCATCTTTACCCGTGTCGCACCCGCATCCTGTGTTCTGTGTATATGAAACGCGTTTGCCTTGTCTGCCTACCTTATCTACCTACTGACCAACCTTAAATTGTTCCCGTCTTTGAGACGAGATAAGATGTGTGTGTGTGTGGTCAGTTGCGGGATAAGTGCAAATCAACATTGGTATAGGTGGGTGTACATATGCAGGCCAGATCGTATTTCATTTTTATGACGGCAGAACGGGAAAGAGTGCCAGCCGGATTAGACAGAATGCAGAACGCAGGACAAAACAACAAGCGCGAAATGAAACGAAACGAAACCTTTCGCCTGGGGGCCTCTGCGCTGCGCCGGTGTTGCTACGCTACATAAATACTAACCTAGATATCTTACAGACTACACGCTCGGTATTTCTGTTAATATGGGATGGAGACAGGGATCTATTTACTTGTTGCTTAAAGTGTGCTTATATGCTAGACGAAAAGCCTATGCTACTACCTATCTATGTCGAGATGATCGTTGCTGAAACAAAACAGATAGGCTGGCCTCCTTTATCTTAGTATCTTGGGAAAGGCATGTGAGTTATCTTGCGGTATAGTCGGCACAAACGCTGTGTGCACATTTTGGGTATCTCTCCCTCTTCTTAACCTAACCATAGCATTTCTAGGAAGTAAAGAAAGAAGTGCGATGGCAGGAGGAGAGAAAAAATGCGAGGGGAGAAGAGAACGACAGAATTTTGGGTTCCGCATCTTGCTAACCCTCAATAGGCACCTATTGGTCGCATTTCTAAGTAGGGTTGCCTTGGCAGCACAAGCCTCGTCTACTTTATTCAGGAGATCTGTCCACAACTGTGAACGGGCGTAGCCGCCCGAGTCCAAGCACTAACTAGTGATCGTCTCGCTCTTCCCCTCCCTCAATTTTTAAGTTCCTCTCCTGTGTGCAACCGAAACACAGTTGGGCATCGTCTGAAGGGGAGGAGGATGTCAGCCGGGTCATTTCTTTCTGCGTAGCGTAGGTACGGTGCTCTAGTAACACGGGCGATGGCGTTAGGTTGGGGGAGTTCAAGCAAGCAAGGAAAAACAAGACCTCCCTCGCAGGTAGCATACGCGTTGATTGGTCCAATCGCTCAGCCCTCCTTCATGCTTCATGCGGCGAGCTAGAGGAATTGCGACTTGTTTGTCGCTGCCTGTTAGACGATGGGATGATATGACGAAGTAATGTCTTCATCGCACATAGCAAACAGTCAGTCGGAATTATGACCAACCAAGCAAGTCATGAGAGAGGGTTGGAGTATCCGAAGCCGATGTGTTCGAGGTCATTTGTATTGGTTGTCATGTATGTTTCCCTGACACATCATCTCCTAGTCTTCTCCGAGGCGAAGCTTGATGGAGGTGTAGAGGAAAAAAAAAAAACCTTGTCTCTTGCTGCCCTATCACCTCTGTAGATAGGTATGTATGTAGCAATTTCAGGCGGTGGAGCTGTTGGCGGGACGGGCCACTTGGCCATGCAGATGTTGTGCATATACCTAACGCGCCGCGGCATATCGCCTGGCACATGTGGACTAATGAGATACCTAGCGTAATAAATAAGGTTTGCTGTGATATTGCCTCCTCTACGGTGAAGCACTTTCTCATGGCCTATCAAAGATTAGTTCTAAAGCTCTGGACTGTGATAGGATTCTGAAGAGTTTGACAGATAACGAGGATGATTCGCTACAATAATAAAAGGATGAGACGTTGCGAACGTGGATCTCGAATATAATTGCCACGGTGTCACGCTGAGCCTCATCTCGAGAGGGCTGTAACTGCAGGAGATTTCGCGACTTTGAGGCACGGTCGATCCTTAGAGAAAACAAGTACTGGGCTCTTCTCTAAGCTGACAGTCACAAATTGGTCCGTATTACGGTACAACTTACATGACAAGTAAGTTTGAACATAGGTGAAGACTCATAGCTCGGGAGACGGCAAGCGGTATTCCCAAAGCTGAAGTGAAGTTGTGCTCGATGCAATACCGAGAGAGTTAACAAGCGCGCTATGTCCTAGGCGACTAAGATGTAGTTGCTGTGTTAATGCCATTAACATGCAGATATCATGCAGGATTTGATGCAAGTTGACCCCGAAGATGCATCGGTGACTGAGAGGGGCATAGCCGCATAGGGCAGAATGCAAGGAGTAAAAATAAAAATCCTGGGGTTCTGGAGACAAAGGCATTGTTGCCACTAATTACTTCTTCAGGCAAGAAGATATACGAAACCTGTCCATTCTATTCGTCCTGGCTGCTCGTCAGCCTAGGCAGCTGTCGCTAGCCAGTAAGAATTTGACATGGAGGCGCAGCTTCATTCTGTCCAGACCTGGACTCGATGACAGCGATGAGGCTATGCTCTCTACCCAAAGACCGTCACGAGACCCTGCAGAGAAAAGTTTGTGGGGTAATGCTTATTCTTGTATGTAAGCATTATGGTTCAGCCTTGTGAGCAACCTGCGATACTGAAACGACATGCGAAGCTGTCCAGCGATGCACTAGTTGGAGTATAAAAGATATTAGTTTGCAGATAGCTGGCAATGTGCCGGACATGCTGCATGCGCCCGACTTGTTGAGAACGAAACATTTATTGGCGGAAGGGTATGGTTAGGTTGGCTACCCAAAGATTGTCCAGCCAGCGCAGTAAGCCAGTGCAAGCTAAAAACAGGCGAATGGACATCTTAACGCGACTGAAGGACGATGGTGACATGTGTAACAAGGTGGGAAGCCAAAAATGGAGCCACTCGGGGACTTGATTTTCCTGGGACTCTATGCATGCAGCACTGCTATGTAGATGGAGAAGATGCCACGGTATCAGAAGCAATCTCTTTACTAGATAGGCGTGTATGCTGGGCTACCTAACCATTGGTGTCCATTACCTTGGTGTGCTGGTGATGAGAAGAAGTCGGCTCGAGCCTAGGTAGAAATGATGATGAAATTGGTCAATCCTAACTTACGTCACAGCGTTTCCCCATTCCTACGCTGTTGCCCATGTTCCACAAAAGTGAAGACAGCTAACCAAAAATAACTTAGACCGGGTACAAGCTATGTACCCACAAAACACAGCAGAAAGCCACTTTAACGGAGGTACCCGCGCAGGTACGTAGCTGCGATGACATGGGTCTGGTTCCTGGGGATCTCGAGTTCCAGCTGGGAGGAACAGTGTCGATGCCCATAATCCCCCCCCCCCATCACCACGAGTCCTGACCCATGCACCGTTGGATACCATCTTAACCAACCTATTAGTACATCCTTCCATTACATATGCAGCTCCCTCTATAGATGAAGCATCGGTTCAGGAACCACATGTCTATCCTTTGGAGACAGCACCACCCGCCCAACTAGGTATTGTCACCGTCGATGGTAATTAGAAAACATTCTTACTACGTATTAGTTATCAGAGAGCATTAGGTAGGTGGACAGGTATAATGTCATTTATTAGCATTGTCATATCTCTTCGTCATGGTCAACCATAACTGATCACGATAGACTGCTACATATAAATTTGTTTACTGCTCGAAGGCTACCTGCCCAATCATACCTTCGATATATCAGCGTCGTAAGCCCGTTAGAAGCGGCCCAAACTTGACCGAGTAGGCAGTCTTTCTCAACTTCCGCCATCCACTTCTATATGTGCACCATACAGCATACTACAGGATAGTTTCAGCCAAGCGCTTAACTGTCTGCTTGCTGTGCTGGCCCCCAAGCAGAGCGTCACTCATCACCGCTTAATTATACACCTAAATATTGAGATAGATAAACAATATCTCTTGCACTGCTGACCGGAAGCCAACAAGCCCTTGCTTGTCTAGTTCGCCCCAAGCCAGCCACTACCTCTGTTGTCGACCGGTCATTGCTAGACATTAGAGCCTCGGCTTTGCGGCTCTTATAGTCTTAGGACCCTACCAGTGACCAGAACGCTGCTCTAAGGGCCAACGTATATAGTCCCGCCACCACCATCTGGGGCGGGCTCCTCCGTTGAGCACAGATCGAGCCCTATTCACACTTTAAGCACCTCTAGCATCCACTCTGGTGCAAATACCCTTCCAGAAAACACCGTCCACCCCGCGAGTCAAAAGTCTTAGCTTACTTTGGTGCTGATTGTCTCTAATGCGAGGGGGACTTTGTTCCCAGTTGGAACGAAAAGTCAACATGGTAACCTATCCGACCGAAGGGGAAGTCAAGACGGACATGGCTCCCGCCGTCGTGTCTGCCATTGAGTCCCTTGATGCTTTCTCCCGCACCTTGTACAGACGCGCTCGGAATGCCGGCTCCAACTTTGAGAACGTGTCTGCCGTTGTTCGAGATTTGCACACCGTCCTTAAGCACTTAAAGGTCGAAGCGGAAGATCCCGAGTCTCTCTTGAACAGCGACAACAGCGCCGTGTACATCCGCCAGCTAACACCCATAACCGAGGACGCTCAGTTCAGCTTGAAGCAACTCGAGACCATCTTGGAGAAACATACAGAACATGGCCCAGAAAAATCTGGCGTCGGCAGCGACGGGGAACCCGCCGTCTTTGTGAACGACAGCAACAAGGGCTGGACCATGTCAGACAGTGTAGAGCTAGAGAAGATCGACCTCATCCGTACCAAGCTCACTAGCCAGAAGCTCAACATTGACATGTTCCTCGACACTATCCAGCTACATAACCCGAGCAAGTCACGCCAGATGGTTGACACCGATAGTACTGAACTCGACGTTATTAAAGACAAAGTTGACGCTATAGCCACTCGCCTCTGCCAACGCAAGGAGCTGGGCGTCGGTGAAAACGAAGAGCAGCTCTGGGAACAATTCCGAGACGCTCTTGAGGAAGAAGGCTTTTCAAGAGATATCTTACGCAAGAATCAGGTAAGCCCGACACTCCTACGAATGTCACTGTCATTGGGTCAGACGCAGTTGACTCATGTCCTGGTACAGGATATCCTCCGAGCCTATATACGACAAGTCGACGAGCAAGCTACCGCACTTGGCGGCAGTGCGCCTTCTGTCAGAGGCTTTTTAGATAATTATGACACACCAGCGATATCTGGTCACGCTCCGGTCTGCCCAGCCTATACCGCACCGGCAGATGTCAGCGACGACGATATCGATATTGACAATGAGACGTTCTTCCCTTCCTCCAGGATGGAGCGGTTGCGGGATGCCGATTACCCCTCATTACAAGTTCGAAACACGGGGCTCTCATACGACCAGGACCTATCTCACGACCAGGATGGGCCATCGTCAAGTCCTATGGCCCTGATTTCCACAAGGGAACTCATGGCACTAGATAGGAAGAGTAATGACCTTGCTATCTCTACGGGCCACATGAACTTGTACGGTGCGTCCCCATCCGGCTATACGAGCTATGTCACTTGTGGGTCTCCAACCCAGAGATATCTCCCTCCTTCATCTTCCCAGCCAATGCTTCCTTCGCCTACGGACCGGAATCATTACGAATATGAACATGACCCGCCACGATACCTACCTCCGCTGCTACCTCCACCGCTTGGTGGTGCCAAGAGCCCTTCGCCTCCCCTTCATTCCAGCTCCGCATATGCTTCCTCTGTTATCGCAGAACTGCCAGGCTCATCAGCGCTAGTTCAACGAAGACCTTCAACAAATCAGCGACCTACCACTTTAGGGCCTGACAGCCAAGGCCGAACGATTCCTCTTGATGCGAAGTGGACACGCATTCGCCGGAGCCTCGTATCCCCTGAAGTCCTTGCGCGGGAAGGCTTACGCTATGAGGCTCGACCTGACTTTGTGGCCATCTTGGGCGAGCTAAAGAAGGAAGAAGTAGCCGAACTAGCAAGAAAAAGTGCCGAGGTACGTCAGGGGCGACTACGAGCGAACCCGAAGCCAACTGGCCCTCAGGCGCAAGCCAGAAGTGAAGGCAGAGAACGACGCCCTGATGAGAGATATCACCCGGATAAATACCGTAACTGGGATGTCATCAGCGGTCAGCAAGACCGAACAAGAGACCCAGACTACGCGATTAACCCACAACATCGTCCACGTGCCAACAGCGAGGTGAGCTCTCATAGCGATCTATGGGACTCAAGCGACGACGAGACATCCGAAGATTCATATGGGAGCCATGACGGGTCAAGACGCTACTCTAACTCGTGCCCTCAACCACATGCATCATCACCATCCTCACCATCATACGGCCGTCAGACTTCCGCCAGCCGCAGCAGAGGTGGAGAGACCTCATCCATATCCGACGATGGGAACGGTGGTAAAGGGACAAAGTCCTATCCGATCATAGTGCCAGCTCCAAAGGACGAGAATAAAAGGTCGGGAGAGAAAACCAGTCCGTCAGCGACGGTGAAACCGAAGCCGATCCTAAAGAATAAGAACGATGACCCGCATGTGCGCTTCAATCCAGAGCCCCAGATCTTTGATGATAATAATAGCTCGAATTCGGTGCCCAGGAGTTTTGATCGCCGGGACCGGGATCATAAGGATAGGGAGAGAGAGAAGGATAAGGTTCGACCTCCTCGCGATGGTGATAGGGATAGGGATAGAGAGAGGGAGAAGAAATATCGATCTGACCGCTCCCTGGATCGAGATCGAGATCGCGATAGAGACCGAGAGAGAGAACGCCGCCATCATGGAAGCAGTGGCACCAGTGGGAAGTACCGCAGCTCTAGTGGTCGGCGCAGTGACCGTGACCGTCATCGAGATGATCGCGATCGTGACCGCGACCGGGACAGGGAAAGAGAACGAGAAAGAGAGCGGGAGAGAGAGAGGGAGAGAGAAAGAGATAGGGGAAGTCGCAGAAAAGCTCGAAGCGAAACGCTCCGCGCTGTCGGTATCGGCGGCGCGGCGGCTAGTTTGTTGAGTGTGCTGACCGAGGCGGCTGCTGGGCTTTAAACTGTCTACGGCTTTTTTCGGGGTTGAATGAACGCTTCACACCAAATTACTATCGCCATGACCATCACTATTACTAGCACGTCACCGTCACCATCATCAGCAATACGATATCGCGGGAGGGTGTACATGTGTCCCTGCTGCATTCTTTATCTTTTCTTCTTCTCATTCTTTTGTATTGCCAGACACCAAAATCACCTTTGCGTCCTTAGTTTTATGTTCTCTGTTTTTTTTTTTTTTTTTTTTTTTTTAATTCATATTTTAAAATTCCATT
>Ga0247782_1000156_pt1 | contig 87128 bp, 58 predicted proteins | sample UWRJL019104C5_FD_179928 | JGI IMG/M metagenome (GOLD analysis project Ga0247782, IMG submission 179928) | Plant litter microbial communities from Arlington Agricultural Research Station in Wisconsin, United States - UWRJ-L019-104C-5 | ecosystem: Environmental > Terrestrial > Plant litter >... | reverse complement strand
TTTTAAATAATTTTATTTTTTTTTTTTTTTTTTTTTTTTTTTTTTCCCTTACCGGGGACGCAGGTAGGATGGATGTATGTAGGTAGTATTTATTAGTCGGGGTATTTACTCATGTATGTACTGTAAAGTTTTGAGGCAGTATGTACGGGCTCCACTGTTTCAAGGAAGGAAGGAACGGCGTTGAAACGAAACAACGCGAGAGGCCGGATCCTACCGAGTGTCAGGGTCAGGGTCAGGGTCTAGGTCAAGGTTAGGTCAGGTCCCGGCGACCCACGCGGCGACCACGCAGACGCAGGCGCAGACGCAGACGCAGACGCGGATGCGGACGCAATGCAGGAATGGAATGGATGCAATGCGGCGTTATGTAGTATGCTATACCGCTTGGTAAAAGTAAAATTATGGCCTGATTGTGGTGTATGTATGTTAGATAGTAGGGGAATGTGTGTATATAGTACCTAGTCCCGTAACACATAAATCTATGTCATGTTACTTTGACCGTATTTTCAGCCCTTTTCTTATTTTAAAGAGGGTGGTTTTATGTAGTAGCGTTCTCTTGGGGAAAAAAGGATTAATATAATAATCATAAAAGTAACATCACTATAGAGCAAAAAGCTCACTCCCTGCAGCAAAAACAAAAGCGCAGTTTCTTATATTATGCCTTATGTATCTTTCCCATGTACTTAACCGAGTCCAACGATAGTGCAAAGTCGCGGTCGCCGATTACGATCGATCCCAGCTCATCATCTACCTCCTCTATAGCCTATCTCCCGAGTCATATGAGAACTAGTTCCGAGCTTGCTTGATTATCACACGTTTCTTGGTAGGATGTGCGTATATAATGTAATTCGAAACAAACCGCGGCAATAATCACTTAGTATAAAGAAATAATACTAGTCATATACAGAATGAATTATACAGATGGCCTTTCTATTAATTATTATACTATGGCATGAATACGCATTATTTTCGTCCTCGCTGTCTTCTTTGCATTGAGTTTTGATGCTCCTAGGGATGGCTGGCGTTATAGAACACAGGAAATATCTAGAAAATAATTATTCTAGTACTTATGTAGTTATAAAATCATCGCCATCTTGATGTAAAGTATAATAATACAAAGTATGAGGTTGTACATTTACTTGGTCCCATATTAAGGTATCATGTCACTGAATGAATTAAATGACAGATAACAGAGCTTCCAGCCTTGCATGAGGCGTATGTGGTACTTTATATGCTTTTTGCTCTTGTTTTTTTCTGTCGTCTTACTTAGTTTTTCTGTTCTTTTTTATGGTTCTTTCCCTTATTTTCCCATTTTATAATACCGCAGCCGTGCCCATCGCACCAGCAAACATAGCGGCGACAGTAACAAAACTAGAGACGGATAATAGCGAGATCCCACTGATTCCATGACCCGAGGTACAGCCCCCACCGATTCTCGCGCCGATGGTTAGGAGGACACCACCGAGGACCAACCTGGCCGCCTCCAAGTGGACAGCGGGCAGCATCTGCGGGAGGGGGTAAGCGAGGGACAGGCCCAAAGCCCCAAAGATCATGCCCGTGACGACGGTGATGGTGGAGGAGCTGGGTTTGCCTCCGCTGCTGTTTGCGCCCTTGCTGTTGTGGCTTCCCCTAAGAAACCACGAGAAGTAATCGCCGAGCTCCTCGAAGGAACCGGAAGTACCAAGCAAAGTCTTCCGCGTCACGGCGGACAGCGTCTGCGCGCCCGCTACTAAGAGGCCGCCGACGACGGGGCTGACGAGCCCTCTCGTCTTCACCAGATCCAGGGCCGATATCGCGGCTACTATACCCGCGAACGTGGCACCGACGCCTAGGGCCGCTACCTCCCTGCTCGTTCCCAGCACGCCGTAGATGGTCAGAGTCTCGGGCTTGGGAGGGGATGTCCTGGATTTGAGCGAGGTGAGGACGGAGCGCAGGACGTTGGACCAGATGATGCCGCCCAGAACGGCGCCTCCGAGCGTGTAGAGACCCGCCGAAACGCCCGTGCCGACCTGTACGAATACGGTTCCGGGACAAGAGCCAGATAGCGTCATGCCGATGCCCAGGAGGCAGCCGCCTAGGATGTTGCCGTCGAGCGGGCCGAATAGGCCCAGCGATGAGTAGCTGCGGGGTTTGATGTGTATGTAACCTAGTTTCTGACATAATGTGACGAGGAGTCTGTTTTTGTGTGGGAACACACATTGGATTAGCCAGTTTGCTTCATACTGATGTTTGTGGGATAATGTGGAAAGGAACGGAAAGGGAAAAGACAAGAGTTGGAATAAGACAAAGTGAGACTCGAAAGCTGTAGTATGAGAAGAAGTAGAAGAGAGCATAAGGGGGAGTAGTTCATAGTCGTCTAGTTCACTTACGTGCTTGCCCCTGACGCCGTCAGAAACGTCTGAACCATCTGCCAATCTTGCAGCTTCATCTGCGCGAGGATGACGGCTGGTTGATACATCCCCGTGGCTGCCAAAGCAGCCCCGAAGGCTACTCCGGAGAGGAAGGCGTCGAGCATTAAATCGGTTCCGAGTGGCTGTGGAAGATAGGTAGGCTGGCAAATGAAGAAAGCTCCGATGTAGATAGTAAGTTGTTTGAAGTTGGTCTGAGAAATCCGGATCCTATCGATGATGCCCTTCTGCTTTGTGTCTCTTACGTCTGAGTCTAAGCAATAGGCAACCCTTTATCTGTACTTTTGCGGTCGTGTAAGCGGTACCCCCTAATGAAGTACCCGCTTATATGTACTTGCTTGATAACGATGGATATATGTAGCAGGTAAGTTACTTTCACCCTGAATATTTTGACAGTCACTTGGTGATTTGTTCCTGAAATACCTCTGCTTATTCTCGTTGCGGATATATAAACAGAGTGATAAATAATAAGGTCAGTAGGACCGACTATGTATGTTTGTAGGATCTCCACGAGGGAGAGGATTAAAGTTCAGAGGCGGCGTAACCATCAACGAATGAACGATCATGTCTTTAAGATGGAATACATCTCGCTTTAGAACGATATCGCCTTCTAGGGGTCCACATTGCGAAAGTCTGGTGACTTAGACCTGTTAGGGTCAAGCGTGTTCCTTCGCTAGTTGTTTGTTTGTTCATTCGTCCGTTCGTTGGGTTAATATAGGTAGGCAAAATAAAGTAAGGGAAGCCTGTGTTAAAAGGAAACACACTAAGGAGAGGAGTCTGGGTTCACGAATCGCGAATAACACGCTAGGTCAGGATACTCGAATTGCCGAGGATGGATAGCAGGGGCACTATAGACTGCTCCATATTTACTATAGACGTACTGAGTAATGGTCATTTCTATGACTACCTTTGTTGAGTAAGTGCCTACTACTGTATGGTGTGCTGTAGGCGTAGTTAAATGGCGTGGGACGAGCTGAGCAGAGACAGAGAGAGAGCTAAAAGGGAGAACGAAAAAGGAGGGTCCCCGAAGTTCCATCTTTCCAGAAGCCCGGAATGGCCTTCCTATTCTTGGGTATTGGATCCGCGCCGGTTGGATGCAACCCTGCAGAATGCTACGTGCCTACTTACCGATACTTACAGGTTCTGGTATAGCCAAACAGGAGTTCCGATGATGGTGGGCGTTGATTTCCCAGCTAAATCTTGGATAATTCCTTGCAATTTGATGCACGACTTCAGCAGCAGCAGCATGCACGTGAAATGTGGTTGTTCCCGTTGCCTGCCTGCTTGTCGGCAAACCCGTGCATGAGGATACAGTCTCAATATGGTATAAGTGGTAAAATTAATAAAACCCGCGTAAGCGGTCGGCGTTTGGAATTCGTCTTCTCTTTTCCTCCGGCCATTCCCTTTTCGTCCTTTCGTTCTTTTCCACCATTCCTTTTACCTGCCTAACGCTAGGTAGGTGTGTGAGATGCTACACTTAAGTACGGTACTAAATCGCTTGGGTCGCTTGGCGAGGAAGACACTAAAACCGGAAAAGGGCCAAGAATGAAAACCCACGTGGGAGGACGGCGACCTTAATCTTTCGGTCAACTGGGGTCAAAGCACGTATGTATTCCCGGGGCGCTCGGCGATCTTGTGGGTAAAAAGATGGGTGTAATCTGTATGAACAGTCCCGACTGGCAGGGTATGTCTGAGCCGCACACGCCGCAATTTGAACCTGGATCTCTTGTGGTTCTGGTCTTCTTTAAATTACCTGTTAGGTGTTATACTGTATACCAATTGGACCTCGTGTCAAACGTATCTGAAACACATAAGTATGTGTAACAGAAAAGTCTGCCCCCAAACACCTCGACACGTCTGGACGTGTACGTCAGATACCTGCCATGCTACTTGGTATTCAGTCGGCGACGTCAGGGTCTCTTGTGTCACCTGTATCACCTGTGCCTGCATACCGCCCTCTGTAGATTTTATGTGTATCGGTATTTATTTGCTTTTCAGGGTTATAGGACTTTTTCTCGGTTCTCGTCCCAATTCTATAACGTCCAACCGCGATTGCTATTATGCCTGCGCGCGGGACCATCTGCAAGCCACTTTTACCAATGTCCGACTGCAAAATAAAACCTCAAGGCAGGTTGATAGGCTGATAAACCAAATATGGTAGCAAGTGATGCTGGGTTTCTTGAACACTGTGTCGGTCACCGTTGCAGCCATCGATTTTGTGTAGCCCTATGGCTATTCAGGATTGCCATACTTAATTTGTCTCTCGCTACCAAATTACGGAGATATCGGTTACCTATGACATCCCATCTTACTCTCAGGCTGTCAAAGGTTTATTAGGTGTATTTAGTCTGCTGTAGGCGCTGGACCACCTGGCTGGAGGCTCCCTGTGTCATACCATACCGTAGGGGACTTTGTTCCCTAAAACGTATGAAGGAGGGTTGTGGCGTGTACGTGGCGGTGGCGGGCACGAAAATAAAAGTTGAGTCCCAAGCCAGATGTCGTGTTCCGCCCTATTAGATCAAATTACGTGCAGTAAGACAGCTTTTCGGTCAATGTACAGCAGTACAGCAGTGGAAATATTGCTTTTACTACTCTAATAATTTTTTAATTGGTTTTGTGTCTACGTACAGCTGAATCCCCCTTCCTGTTGTTCGATTGCAAGTGGAAACCCAAACCTACTGTCGTAGCGTGAGTTTACCGTGCGGGTTTGTATCAATCGGGCATGTTGCCAGAGTGGTTAATGGGTGAGACTTGAATTCGACTTATGAATTAAGCCATCTCATGACTTCGGTCGCGTAGGTTCAAATCCTGCACATGTCGCATAAACTTTTTTGCTTTTCTTTTCTGTTCTTTTCTTTTCTGGCCACCGACATGGAGAGTATTTTCGACACGGCTTATCATGCCTATTATTTTCTGTTGAACAATACTTACCTTCCGCGTGCCACGCATAATATCGTCTTTGATTATAAAGATGTTTGCTTATGGAGGGGCATCATGCACCATGCAGCATCGTGAGTCGTGACACAGCAACATTGGCGGGACAGTAAACAGTGGCGTGAATATACATACGTGTAGTGGGAGTTTATTTATTTTTTTATTTTTTTTTAGCTTTATCATGTGTGTCAAACATACATTATGCAATAGCCTGTTCGTTGGATCATGGCAATTCAAAGCAGTGTTTGTCTATCTGGTATCTATGCCCCTTAAATATCTTAAGCTGAAAAGAAAACCTAGGTTAAACACTGGATGTAAAGTCTATCCCTCGTGCCTTTGCCTTTGCCTTTGCCTTTGCTCATGTGCTGTGCACCGTAAGCTGATGATAGCACCATATCCAAAGAGTGCTAACCCTCCAAACCCCCATATTTAGAGACAATATGTATTCGAGTAAACTATATGTAGATCTTTCTAGCATGTTTGTGTAACAATAAAGGGGCTAGCTCATTATACTGGGTGGCCGTTTTGATCTGGAATGTATTAGGGGAATTACCCTACAACTTCGAATCCGACTTCTCATCAGGCACGATCTCAATAACCAGCTTTCCGAACTGATTTCCCTCCCTGATATCCTTAAACAGCTCCTCGACCTCGGTCATATTATCCAACCCCTTCGCAACACGACTAACAACGGGACGGATCCGATGCTCGCGCACAAACGCAACCATGTCCGCGAACTCGCGACGCGATCCCATGGTTGAGCCGCGGAGCTCGATGTTCTTGAGCACGGCAAGCATGAGCCAGTCCATCTTGGGCGAGATCGTCATGCCGTAGCTCGAGATGACCCCGCCGGACTTCAGGAGGCGGGCGCCGCGCGCCACGATGTCGCCGCCCGTGCCGTCGACGATGGCGTCGAGGTAAGGGCGCGAGTCCGGCAGGAGCTTCTTCAGCTGCTTGTCCCAGTCCGCGTCGCGGTACGAGACTCCGCCCTTAGCGCCAAGCTCTTTCGCTCGCTCGATCTTCGCCGCGGATCCCGACGTCACGAACACGTTGCAGCCTACCGCCACGGCGAATTGCAGCACCTGCAGGGCTACGCCGCCGCCGATGCCCGTGACAAGGATGTTGGCGCCCGCCCGCGCGTTGCCGCTCTTAGTCACGAGCGCGCGCCAGCCCGTTAGTCCGACGAGGGGCAGCGCCGCCGCCTCGGTACTCGACAGGTGCTCGGGCGCGAGCTCGACCTCGCTCTCGGGCACCACGAGGTAGTCCTGCGCCGTGCCGCAGTCCGTGGCGACGGAGCCGCCCGTTGTCGTGAAAGCGCCCTCAGGCCCCTCGGGCGCCGAGTCCCAGCCGCGGCTCGGTGTGATGATGACGCGCTTGCCCACGAGCGAGGGCGCGGACTTGGTGTCTGGGCCGGCGGACTCGACGACACCGCAGCCGTCCGCGAGAATGGCGTGCTCAAAAGAGATGCCCGGATAGAGGTGTTGTCGCTGGAAGTGGTCTCTGTGGTTCAGCGCCGCCGCGTGCAAGCGCACCAGCACCTCGCCGGGACCCGGCACAGGCTTGGGGTTCTGGTTGACTTGTAGACTTGAGTTGCATTAGACTAGAAAGATGGCAAAGGGACCAATCGCACTTGTAAGGCTTACGGGTAGTACACTTGACCGGGCTTGCCGTCAATCTTCTTGAGTGTCAAAGACCGAGACATGGTGATGGCTGTCGCTGATACAATGCTTTCAATTAAATTATTTTTAACTTGTAATTGTCTGTTCTATATAGGAAGACTCGTGAAGGACGAGTAGATCCTTAAATATGTACTCGGACCCTAGGTTAGATATATCGATTTTTAGCTTCTCAGTATGATGTTATGTCGCGTACAGCTCCTTGATTGTGATTAATAATGCGAGTACCGAGCACATAAGGATAAAAGGAAAGAGGGTCAGTCCCCGCGTCCGGGGAGGGTTTCCGTGTTTCTTCCCCGTCAACCCCACAAAAATATACCGAATCAAGGTTAAAAAACCAACCTCGGCTCATCGGTCCTCAAGACTATATACATGTAGGTAGGTACTAGGTATTGTATGATACTTAGGCTAGACGTTAGAGATCTCTACCTACCTACTTAGTTAAGCTATAAGCCGTGAACATCATTTACATACAAGACACTACTGAAGTTTCGTCACGAACAGAACAGAAAAATCAGCGAGGTAAGTAAGCACTTTGTTAGGTACGTGCTTCCTATCCCAACTACCGGGGAAGGGGGAAGCTATGAACGGGGATTATGACCTCGATTGATGGCTTCCATCGCCTCTCTTCAAAGAAATGGCCACGCATAACAAGTATTGCCGGTAATCTCTCGTAGTTATAATCATATCCGTATCATCAAGTGGATGGGGATTGCCCTTCCAACCGCCATCCCAGGCATCCGCGCGCTACTCTCAGGAGCAACAAAACTGAGGCGCATCTATGTGGTCCAATATAATACAGGCGATGCTTATTCCTCGGTTCGAACTGTTTGACGCCGTCGGCTCGCTGCATTCCCCGTGGCTTCTTGACCGTCGGAGACGCCAGTTCAGGTCACTGGATCCGGCGTCCTTGTTTAACGATCTTATTTCTATCGCCATTGTGCCTGAACGCCCCAGCAAGTCTAGGCTCTGTTCCTCGCAGAGGCATGCGTCGTACGAACAATCCCTACTTCACCAGAACGCCAACCCAATGTCCAGTCATTATGGGGCACATTTGTCAGGCCTGTCCGTCGTCGTGATACGCCCTGATAAGGCAACCGAGAAACTCCGCATATCATTCAATCATTGCCGCTGACGTCTCCCGCCTTCGTGGCGGATGGCAGACTGATGGCGATCTTCTTCGGCCCGGCTGAAGAATCCCGGAAACCAGCTACTGCCTTCCTTTTCCGCAACCCGGCCGAAGCGGTGGTTAGCGCATTAGACCCTGCCGATGTGCTGTTACGACGCTTGTGATGCACTAGTTTGCTGAGATCATCTTCCTCGTCCTCTTCGCGACGGCGCTTTTCCGACACTCGTTCCGGCGGAGGTACAGCCGTGGCTGGATTCTCACCCGCCTTCTGATCTCCTTCTTCGGGTTTGTCCTCGTCGCCTGATATAGCTCCTGCTTCGACGTGGTCATCAAGGTCCTCGTCTGAGGCGTAATCAACCAGAAGCTTGGCGTTCGGTGATTCACCATTTGCGGACAAAGACCGGTCGCTTGGCTTCATCTGCAAATCATCCTCATCGTCTGATGCGTTAAAATAGTCTTCTTCGGCTTGATCCATAGTCAGGGGTTCCATAGGCGTTCTTTGAGAAACTATGCGGGTGCGTCGACGCTCACGAGAAGAGTCATCTTCATTCTCCAGGAAATAATCCATATTAGCAGTAAAGCCTGCCGTCTGATCGTACCGAAGGATCAGCGTCCTGAACAGCTCCATGTACGATAGACTACGTAACTTTTCTCGATAATTCTCCACCATGTGTTTTACCAACTCTTTAATATTCTCCTTTTTGATATGTTCAAAAAGCTCCAAGCATGCAGAACTTATTAAGTTATCGCGGGGCATGGTCTTGATGAGCAGATCGAGAACCGGTTCGATGACTTTTTTCTCCGTAAGGTGCTTAATGTAAAACTCGTCCTGGGAGCCAACAAGCTGACGGAGGAAACGAACGGCCACTGTACATCGAATTGGTTAGCCACTAGTGATATATGGGGGGAGGAGACTGACCAAGCTTCAGAAACTTCTCGGGCGACTGTAGCAGCTGCGTGATGCGTAGGACAATATTGTTAGTCATAACGAAAAATTTACTACGATGGTTGTGTTGTCGGATGAAGAAACATAAAATCTCGACTAGATAGCTGAAGGCTGACGCTTCAACAATAGTGAACTCCATGATTGTTCGGTGTTGCAAGGCAATAAGGGGTTTGAAGAGCTTGACAGCTGACTCCTCGTAGAAAATGCGAAGAAAATTATCCTGTTGAGGTTCAGGGCCCTGGGGAATCCTACCCCTGGCGACGTACTCCCCATTGGCGGCTTTTACAAAGGCTTCTGCGGTTATTGGAGGACCCTGATCGAGGAGGACTTTCAGGGTGTCTGAGATCTGCGATTTGACTCCCAAATCGGTCTCCACAAGCAAGAGGTCGATGAGGGTATCTGTCAGTGGTGGCTGCCTCTCCCCGATTTGACGGTACATCGTTTGGCGGATCATTTGAGGGTCGTGGTCTATCATCGATACGAGGATATCCGTGGCGCCTACACGGACTGACACATCATTGCTCTTCAGGCCGAAATTGATAACCTGGAGAAGACCATTGGCAATGAAATTGTTGTAAAGGGTCTGTCGTGCTGGTGGTTGAAGATTCTTTGCTATGGCACAGCATTGCTGGATAAACAGAACAGCCTCCTTCTTCCGCGTCAGATCTTGGCCGGACTTGAAGATGCTGAACAACTCGCCCAGGAAAGATGAATTCGCCTGTATGTGTTGCACGATGTCCACCTGGTTGAAGAAGATCAACGAGTTTAACACGGAGAAGGTGTTGTCGTCCAGAATACGAGCGAGTACCACATCCTTGAGATACTGTAATCGATATGTCTGGTGGATCTTCTTTAGAATCTGCTCTTCCTCGATACGAACAACCTCCCGAAATCTGCCTTCGCGCTGTAACCATTGACGATGGTTGGCCTTGTGGCTGGGGAAATCGGGGTCGTACTCTAGCGCCCCAACAACACCGACCACGCATTCATCAGACACGGCGTGCTCGATGATGCTAGTATCGTTAAGAAGTATGACTATCTTCATAATGTTACAGAGACGGTGCAAATCCACAAGGCTTTCGAGGTCTTCGGCATCGGATACGATATGTATCAGTTTACTGATGTAGTTCTCCGATATGACGTATTTGGTTAGGGCATCTCGTCCGTTGACCGAACTACTCATAATCCGCATTTGTGACTCGATATCTGCCAAATTCGCCATCGAGGCCTCGGGAAGGCTAATCGGATTAGGCATGTCCATGTTGAGATCGTCCGACAGACTGTCATCTGCAATAAGCGCATTAGTTTTGAGCGATTGGAGGATGGCCGTGATGTGCCCACCTTGAGTGTTCGAAGGATTGTATTGCTGCTGCACGCTATTGATGAATTTCCTGTGTCGCTCGTCAGTTTCCGCCATGTCGCAAATGGGAAATAGACTAACCATATCATAGCACAACCCTCAGCTTCCTGAAAGCTGAGAGCCATGTCGACGCCACTGCTAGGCTCCGTCCATACGATGAGGGTTTCTGTGTCTTACAAATTAGCGAGGTGGTTTCGGTACCGGGCAATAACCAACGGCAGCAAACCTTGCTGTTTGTGGAAGCCATCTTCTTTGCAGATTCGAGTCTCAAGCAGGATACGAAGGGGTTGGTCTTCGGATTCGACGATAACCCGGGGGTTCTGCGGTTGACCATCGTCGGACTGACAAATATAGTAAGTAAAAACCGGCAAGAGATAAGGTAACGCGACGGGCGACAGTTGCGCGACAACAATCACGACCGAATCTTGAGCGCGTTTTTAAGGGCGCTTTAGGAATGACTCACGGTACTGAAGGTGGCCGTGCAGAAGCCCGTTCCGCGGTCAAACCAGTCATTGTTGCGAAGCTCGTAAACCTTAACTCGCCTCCGGTCCGTCGACGGATGAGGCACGGGCTGTGCCGCCATCGTCAACGGGTAATCGGAGTTCGCCTCAACACCAATACGATTATACTGCAGGAGATCGGGCGCGAGATCGATGTGTTGCTGGAGAGAAAGCTCAGTATCGGAATGACTGAGGAGAGTGAGCGCCGCCACGTTTCCTCAAGGCCGGCGCGCTAGTCGGCGGGCGCAGACGCAAGCAAGCTGTAATGGATGCGAGTACGTATTAATGTAGAGTAGACATGCACGAGCGAGGGGGTGCGCGCGCGCGTTGGCGGTAAGGGTAATGCGACGACAGCGAAAGCGGGTGCGAACCTAAATTGAAGGATCGGGAAAAGATGGATCAAGCGGGTGGGCCGAGCGAGAGATAGTCGCGGGCGGGATTTGTAAAGTCGGTCAATGCATTCGGGGGTAGGTAACACAATGTTACAGACAGTTCTGATTGGGGTCCGTAGTATGTGGCTATCGTGGCTCGTGGTAAGGCTGATAGGCGGCAGAGGAGGAGAATATAGTATGGTTCGGGGGGGTTGGAGGTGAGGGAGATGGAGATGAGGCGAAAAGCTCCGGGGAGGGTTATCAGGTTTTGGTCTAGGTCGGGTCGCGATGGGCGGGCAGTGGACTCTCAACCAGGCTCAACTTGAACGGGGCTGGGCATGCTGGGCTTGGTCTGCCCTGGCTTAGTGTGGTCCTTGGGACTGCTTGGGGTCCAGCAATGAATGGTTTTGCAGGGCTCGCTGCCTGACAGCAGTGGCACAGTTGTGCGACTGACGGACTTTGTACAGATACAGATGTACAAAGGATGTACTTGATAAGAATAGTGGATCCAAGCGCCTAGCTCGGTAACTGGTTGGAGAATAGAAATCTGAGTTGGATTAGTAAGTGGAGCAGGGTCCAATCTAGATAATCTAGTCTTAACCCGTCCTGTAAATGATCATATGCAATTAGTATACTCACAAACTACCTAGGTATGTATGTTTACAGTAATGTAGGTAGTTGAGCTCCTTGAAATACCGTTTCAGCGCATAAGTAGTAGTGGTAGGTACCTTTCTGGGTCGGTAGTTGTACAGGGGATCGCGGGGCTCTTAGGTGTTCCGAAGTGGACTACCCACTACTCTACTGTACAGTAAATGGTGGGACGGCATGTAGATCGGGTCGAAGGAGCTTCGGAACTTAGAGGGGGATGGCGTGAGAGGGTGACGTAGGGAGAGTCTTGTGCATATACCTGTAAAGCACTTCCATGGTCATAGCCTTTGAGCAATACCTTTCAGAAGTTACATGCATCCTGATGTGTACAGGCTGCTGTATGTTTAAGTATGTTGGGTATCTAACTACGTGGGTTATGTGTTGATTTTGAGGTTAGACTGGCATCTACGTTACTAAGAGCTACACTTTGAGATGCCATGACGTCTAACTAGAAAACGTTAGTCGCATAGAGGCATTCTAATGTCCTGTCTATCCGCCATGGTTTTGGATGTTGTAACGGATAGGCATGTAAATCTGTCCGGACCACTGATATTTAATCATGAATATACAGACATATATAGATAATAGCGTTGATAATGAAACACGTGTTTTGCTGCAACTAAACTTATGACGTCACATCCACAGATCAACAGATATCTGGAATAAGGTGAACTTTTCGGATTGTAGTCTACGACATGTTCGCCGAGCCTGCTCTTTGGAGCTTGCCTAAGCAATCATCTACAATTGTATTGTATTGACAATTCAATGGATAGACGTGGCTCTTGACTTTCTGCTTTTGCTATTTGCCCACAATAGACATTGTAATTTGGTCCTCCTCCTGAAACATCGATTGGACAGTGGTTCTCCCAGCCCGTAAGGAGGTGCTTCAACGATTGGACAGGAATGTTTGGCAAGCGATAATCGTCAATAACCAACGCGGGCTTCTTGACACCGAGGCAAGAAAAAGTGTCGTCCGGAAATAGTAAGTCCGACTCAACGCACTAAGTTTAGTAAGGAAACGGGCTTGCGTACTGGGCCGAGTTTTATCAATAATGGCAAAGGCATACTTATTGAATGATGCTTGGGAAGAAGATATTAATGAGTCACTGGGAGCTAACTAAGCTAGCCGTGGCTGAACTGTTTGGGACACCGTCCATGACAAGAGCGTCAATTGACTATGTGATATCAAACTGCACATTCGGCTGCGATATATCACCCACAATCTAACTGAGCCCAATAAATCCCAGTCTTAGTGCCAATAAGTTGCTTTACGTAGCTTCTAGGAGTGTGGTCTACCGGCAAAGGCAGCTCAATCCGCAATCACAGTAACGCCTATTATATAATGAAGCATAAAGTTACAACGTAGACAACAAGGTGACGATGTGTAAAGGAGGTAAGCATGTTATAACGAATGGTGGGCATCAGGCTAACTACCTAAGGGAAAAAATGAAAAAGCGAGCGAAATGTTGCCATCACACCTTCTCACTATTGCAACCATCATTTCCGTTGAACATGCCAGTCCAAGAGAAAAACCATGTTTGATCTTGACAGATCTACACATGACTGTAATTAGATACTATCAGATCACAGTACGCCGGCGTCAACAATAGCAGCCTTGAGGTCTTCCACGTTCTCCAACTTAGGGAGTGGTTTCCCAGCATTGTAAACCTTGTGGTTGCCTGAAGTTATGCCAGCATGCGTTTAGTTGGACTGGCAAACACGCGGACTGTCCCCTACAGACTCAAATGTCCAACCCGTAACGCGACTGATCTCAACATTCTTGAGCGCTGAAGAATCTACCATCACTGTTCCCTGGTCAAGGATAAGCTGCAAGATCACCAACACCCCCCAACACCATCCACATTATCCTTGCTGCACACTGCAAGGCATACTAGTTACCTGTGGGTATGTAAAGTTGCACTATCTAGGGTTGAAAGTTATTAGCGCCTTTAGGACAAGCAACATGAGGCGATTACCAATGTACATGTTACATTTGGCCCAACATGATTGTTTAGGTGATTGGTGGTTACGCCCCATAAGGGATAAAGCATATTTGTACACTTGACCTAAATGTTGGTTTGGCTGTGGAGAATAGGCACCTAGTCCACTGTTGTTGTTATCTTAGACCTATGAGGCGTGTGTATAGAATTACACTTTAAAAACAAGTAACGAACCATTAAAGCCCATTTTCACACCAGGGGTTAAAACCGCAGTCATGTTTGTGTTGGCTGTGACTTGTTGGTGATGGAAGTACAGTAGTCGGCCCTGTTGGTATGAGAAGCACGAGGCTGAGGCTGAGTCGCTTCTTAGGTGGCCTAGACTATCTTGCAAGAAAACAACGATGTGACTAAGGCTAGCAGATGGCATGTGACGGGATCTGCCCAACTAGTGGCCCGTTCACAAAACCGGAAATCCAATCCTGTGAGGTGACTCTGGCACATGGGCTACAAAGATTGACTGGATAACCAAGCATGCTAATAATGAATACGATGATGGCAATACTTGTGTTTAACACCTGATGGGTCACTGCTATAGTACTTATTATGCTAAGATATCGTGGTGGGTTCCTTGAAACAGCCTTTTATCGTGATTGATTGATTGATAATCTATCTTATTTAACGCTAGGCTGCATACTGCATACAGTGGGAGAGCAAAAGTTTTGCTTGAAAATGAAGTAGACACCTTACACACCTCTTATTTTCAAACACAAATAAAACACTCATAATAAAATATAAAAAATAAAATAAAATAGTTATATTAAATTCAAATAGCTTAGTTTTAAAAATATGATCTTGTTTTAAACTTGTAAGTAGCTTGTTATTATTTTTTAATTTTTTAAAAAAGTAGCTAACTAGCTTAAATAATTAATACTTAATAATATTTAAAGCATTAAAATTAAACAATAAAAGTAACTTTATTTATAATATAATTTTTTTTATTTTACTTTATGCATGAAATATTTTAATAGTACTTTTCACAAATTTATTATAGTATAAAGTTGTTAAGATATTAATTATTATAAAGTGTAAGTTTTGGCTGTTTTAGGTGTGAAATGACCGGTCGAGCAGAACTTTTGCAAACCGACTGTTACATGCAAGGCTCCCTGACATGATGCAGACAAAACTCCCAAGGTGTACGGGACGTGATACACACGCTTTGTGTTGCCCAAAATTTGTAGTTCAGGGGCTATGTCTAAGCGCGTGTGAAATAATAGCTGGCGACCACGCCTGCTTGGTCATTGTGCCTAGCATCGTGTTGTCACTAGTGTTGCTGCTCAATGTGTGTGTTTAACTTGTGCTCTTCATAGCCATCATGAAATACTATACTATATGCTATGATTACAAGCTCTTAGGACCCTTTGCTCCCACTGGGTTTATTTATGTCACTTTAAAATTCACAGTTTACACTGCCAGAGGTCCCCTTATAGAGTTATTGTTATCGCAAAAAGAAGGAAAGTTTCTTGATATTTGTAGTCCATGGCTAGTGTCTGTGCTTTGGGCCGGAGCCAGTCCAGAACGGAACCGTGACATTAAGAAACTTTCACACATGGCCCACAGGCCTGTCTTGTCCTATTGCCCTTTAACTTAGATTGTCTTTTTGTTTTCTTCTCTTAGATGTGGTGTGTACAGAATCGCAATTTTGTGCTGTTGCGTCTTCTGATCACTTCTAGGTTCAAGTCCTAGAAAGTCCTAGACAGGTGCAAATGCATGCCTATTATAATTGCAGATGTTGGTTCAGTACTTAACGTTGGAAATTTCCCCGGCACTGCTTCTGCTGTTGAAAGAAGTACCTTTAGTTAGGGTGCCATGAGATTTACAGTACCTAGTCCTGAGGGCGTATCGTGTATGTAAAACAGTCTTCCCTCTCACATACAGGGAAAAATTAAACCACTAATCATGTCTCATATAGCCTAGGAATCTCTTCTACTGTATGCTCCACTGGTATATGTGTCTTCCTCCATCGTGCGAGTTAACCCACTACATCAAGATAAAATCCCTAACTTGCACTCACATTTGCCGAGGATACACATAATTAGAAGGAGTGAACCTCCATTGATATCCCCGAGATCTTACGCCGGCCACACATAGGAAACCAATAGCTACCAGTCCCTTGACAAATACTGCTGCAATTTTTACAGGCGGGGTTGAATTTTTCTTATGGGAACTATACGTAAATACAGCAATAAAGCACACCTTGTCAACCAGTTAGACAGGGAGGGCAGCCTTTCTAATCTGGCTAGTAGTTACGGTCTTGCCTTGGCTAGTCATATTTGCTATACCGTACACGCTGCCACATGTGTACCATTATAGAGTTCCGAGTTGCCACCTTGGAGTTTGACGCTGTTGGAAATGGAGGTCACGTGGGGCATTCCACCACTTCTGTTTAGGTATATATATGAAACTTCTTACATGGTGACCTTCAGGCTGTTCTTCATCCGTATCCTCAACAATGCAACTCTATTTACTGATATACATAACCTTTTGACAGAAGTTTCTTTTGGGGAAAACCTGGCTTAGTGATTACAATGGTCTATTGTAATTGTCAGGGTTGTCACACCAGCCAAGCCAGGATATGAAAGCTACATCTTTTTAGCTACTATAAAAGAGAAGCCCAGGCCAACAATGTCTTATATAACTACTTAAATAGTTTAAATATTTTACTAGCTTATTAACAAGCTTATATATAATATTGCTTACTCAAGGCTTTAAAAATGAATATAAAAAATAATTGGCTAATAATTAAGCTAAATGTGACAGCCTAGCCAGCCATTCAGCCTGGTCCGGACTGTCAATTGGCCTTATTCATGACAATGGCATGCCTCTGTACATGGAGGCATGCGCAGACCACAATGGGCACAAAGGGAGTCAATGGAGTGGGTGCATACAATGGCAACTGTAGCCGCCATTCTGAGGAACAGCCGCAGCTCGAGTGGCAGATGTAGGAGGAATATGTCCATATAGTTTAGCTGCAAAGCCCTCTCCTAGAATCCTATTCTTCAACTTTTGATCTTCCCCTGGATATAGGGCACAGTCGGTCTTTGCGCCCACCGCCTTACTTAGCACCCGTGACAAAAAGTATAGCAATCTATCCTAAGTACATGCGGCAGGGTAAATACTGGATTTGCTGAAGTTAGTATATGCGCCCGCAGATAACAATATTTTTCTTGAAGGGAAAGAACAAATCGCAGCCGTTGTTCCAATATAAGCCTCCGGTGGAGACCAAGGTCATTGGTTTATACGTATGCCACCTCATTCTTGCTATCCCTTTCTTGCCGGCGATCACACGGAATCCTTGTACGTACAAACTGCAGAGATGCTTAACCAATCACTAAGGATTAGTATAGAGAAAACAGAGAGGGTCTATGTACTTACCGGGATTCTGTGTGGTCATTGGCAAGAAAGTGATAAGTCTTTTCTGAGATAGTATCTAGGGTATGGCTGTGTCCTTGCCGAGGAAAGGGAATCAAGGTTGCAGGTTCTCATTGTGACTGTCTTCTAGCCCGGGCTGGTGTGAGAACCAATGATGCGCAGCGCGTGCTGAAGGAGCTGATGCTGTTGGATTTATCACGAGGCCAAGAGAGGGGTGCAACTAACACATTGTTAGTTGCTTGCGTTATTACTGCATGTATTCTAATAGATGCCCCCCACAGCAGCGTCGCAACTCAATGAACTAGCAATATGATGTGTCACGATTATCTACCCAGAGCGCAATTCTGCTGGCCAAATCATGTTCATGTTTAATACGAGTTCCGGATCCTGAAAGAAAACTACTGGATGCCCTGCATTAATGAATTAGGCAGAATTTAGGATCGGGACCTGCTGACATAATCATGCCTATTTGCCCGTCCTATTTGGTTAGCGCTGTCTGTTGGTTCTCAGTCCCGCTTTCTCCCTGCATATTTGGCCATCTTTTGTCAGTTGCATCCATTACCCAGCGTCTTCCTGTTTCGTTCTGGAAAATCTTCACCCCAGAAAACCGGTACGTCCATACTGCTCGTTTCTATACAGAGCCGTCTCTTTGTGCAGTCTGTCTTTTCTCTGTCGGGTCCTACGGCCAACATGACCTCGACTGTTCAAGAATACTCTGTTGACCAAGAGATTATTGATTTCTTCCGAAAGACAACAGCAACGCGATCAGAATGTGATGCCGCCGCGAAAGACCTAGTGGGAGGAGATGTAATTCCCGTGGATGTGCAAGGAGTGTGCAGCTACACCGTGTATGCTGGGCCGAAGCAGGAGTTTGTTGTTCAATTTCGTCTGAGGTCCCTCAGTCTAAAACCGGAAACTGCAGCCCTTGCCCGGGAAATCCATGGAGACCTGACCCCGGAGATTTCCTTCAAGGGTCAAATTGGTGCTGATTTCGATGTGAATGGAAGAGAGCCACTCAATATCTATGTCATGACTAGAATAAAGGGTGTAAGTCGTTTAGACTTCATCCTGGCCCATGAGGAGCCGGAAAACTCACTTGAGTACTTTTCCTGGCGCAAAACTCTGATTACCGATGTTGCAAGGTTTGTGTCACTTTCATTGCGAGTGTCATTTTATTGCAGATATTTTTATTTTGAAATACTTATTCTTGCTTGTTTAGTTTCTTTGCCGCGGCGTGGAAAAAACCTCAAGCTGTCGATCAGTCGTATAAAAACGCGATGCGAAGTACATACGAAAGAGAATTGCAATTACTACTTGCTTCCATGCCTGACCGGTTTCATTCCGTTATCAAACAATCTCTCGACACTTTGCCAGCTATCTTCTCACTTCCAATGGTATTACTACACAAAGACTTTGGCGACTGTAATATTATGGTTGACCCCAAAACTTGCCACTTGGTAGGCGTGATTGACTGGGCTGAAGCTGAAATCGGCCCATTTGGTACAAACTTCCATTCTCTACAGCCGTTAATGAGCAAACTCCACCTCAGAGACGGCTGGATCAGGTACCACAACTACGACGCCTTGCAGGAAACATTTTGGCGCGTGTTCAGTGACGAGGCTGGGGGTTTGGACAGGGATACTGTGCGTGCTATCAAGTCCGCAAGGGTCGTCGGACTGTTGCGGTCGAGGGGCTTTACAAGCCGCCTTGCAAATGCACCAGAGCCGGTACCAATCCGTGATGACGAAAGCGGGGCCTATAACATGATGATTTTAGATGGTTTGCTTCTAAATCCTGTAACGAGCTTTATGGACTAGACAAAACATACTAGGAGACACGTAAGGTAATTGGAATCCCTGGCTAATAGCACAATATGTCATAGATCAGCTCCTAGTCGCCTAATGAATACTCCTAAAAGTTACCTGCTATTCTGCCCTCTAATTAGAGATCTATTTGTGATTTGCGGTTGAATGGTTTACTAATGCCGAATGGGTCGATAGCTTAAGCCAAATATAATTTTATGGGAACTAGACTCTGGCACGGGCTGCCTGGAGGCCGGATACCCATTTAACCCAAAATAAACTGACTCTGTTCTTAAGTAGGGACTATTTTCAAGCGTAACGTGACAAGCAATACCTATGATACTATTGTTGAAGTGCGAGGTTAAGGTGAAATAGCATGTACAGTATCAAGGCATCAGGGCATCTCGTGTATATAAGGTAGGGCCTTCCTACATCGCACCTAGTTAGTTCAGTAGCTAATCAAGTCTCATATACCCTTCATTTCATCAATTATAACCAATTTGTGCATGGTACTTTGAAAACAAGGACTATTAGTTGGTATTAAAGTACTACCAGAAGGTTAGGTATAGCAGTGAATAGAGTTACATTGTTAAGGATAAGGATGAAGAATAGCTGTCATCATCCTAGGCGAAGGCGCGCCGGACACGGACCTGATGACTGTAGTGGACAGGTACAGTCGCAGGCTACAGGCGCTCCCGCAGCTAGACGATAAGCTCATCGATGGTGTTTTGGACGTGATTGAGATCGACCAGGTTGCGAAAGGCATAGCTCAAGCAGCGCTGGGGAATGCCCGCAAGTCGGATAATTATAATGTTGTCAACTATTGCAATGTGGAGAAAGTCAAAGCATCTGATCTAAGGGATTACTATGAGAAGAGAACAGGCTCGACTTTCGCCGAACTGCTAATGGAGTTGTGGCTTGACAAGGCCGTAGGACTTGGCCTCAACCCCATGGTGGACTTTCTCTTGAGAGAGTCTGTAAAATCAGGCAGACCTATCCCCGTCCCATCTCTTCGGAACGGTCTCAATTGACGACAACATTCCTCAGGGCCTGCTTTCAACGAATGATCTGCCTTCTAGTACGGGTTGAGGCCGTCAATACCTGTATGGAGGTGTTCTTATTCATTCTATACCGGTAGATGCAGGGTGTTTATGTGAAAATGAGCAGTATTGAAAGAGACTAAGTAAATAATTAAAGATGTGACCTGAAAGCGTAGAAGCCCTGCAAGTGACGTTGACCTTTTTTAGCTAGCCGCATTGCGGGCTGCATAATGCCGGCATAATGTAGCTTCAGAATCAAGCCGACATGGCCATATGTGGGGAGACATGTAGCTCACTCATCAGCAAATCATAGAGCTCCATGGCAACGCTGATTGCATCCCCGCAACAGCAGCGATCGTCAGTGCTTTCTACCATCAGGCTCTATTCTAAACCTTGGTAGAAGGCGAGAAGTAGCACAAAGTGGACTTGGCCCTTGGGTAGACCTACTGCATGATTTTTTCCCTTTGAGCGCCGCGGGCACGACACAACAAACAAATGGAAAGATTTCATTTTGGAGCGATATTCAGGAAAGCAATATCGGAAGGCGACGAGTACGCGCTTGGTAAGTTCACAGGCCGTGGATACCTCGAGATTTGGGACGTTGAGATCTCGGCGAGCGGTTCCGCATCGCCCGGTGCCGGCGATGCCGGCAGTGTTGCCGTATACCGTGGTGGATCCGATTTGAAGACAATACTTGAAACATTACCAGAGCAACCCGCAAATGCCATCCGCGTTTTCGTAGACGAACTTTACGACTACGAAGGATACCAGGCACAAGTCCACCGCCTATGTGGCTTGCCCTGGGAAAGTACCCGAAAAGTGCAAACGGGATTCAGGACACTATGTTCCCAATTCAGGGGCCTAACTGGGGTATGGAGTAGGGTCGAAGGATATGGGTATCTGTCAACCAAAAAGGAGGACGGTAAGAGATATGTAAAACACCGGAGTCTAATCGAGGACTTTAGAAAGAAGGTTATATCCATCTTCCGGGGCAGCGACCAGAACTGGGCCAGGACGGAGCGCGACTTCATCTTTGGCCATGGGAAAGATGGCGAGCGGATGAGTAAGCACACGCAAGACTTTGCCATGTTTTTGCACACAAAAGCTTGACCCAGCTGACTATTGTAAGTATTCATTTCTTGCCAGACATATGTGCCATTATTGGAATTCAAATCGTTGGAAAGCCAGCGTGACAAGTTCCCCTTCGCAACAACGGCGGAACTCGTGGCGGAATTTAAAAGCCTCGAGAGAACATATTGCTACCTCAGAAACGAAAGCAATTGGAGGCAGATCGTTAGCCTCCAGTGCCACCACGCCAACCTCAATCTTTTCACGGACTTCCTGTTTAGACTGGTGAGCGACTACGTCGGGAACGAAGAACTAGCCCTTGATCCCAGGGATACCAAGTTGCAAGAGTGGCACCTGAAGCGGATCATCTACGACTCTTTGCTCTATCGCAAGATCGCACGTGCCGGTGCCGAATCAGTAGCAATGCTCGAATCCTTACTGGATCTGAACGTAGCTGTAGCATCGCAGACACCACAGGACTCGCAGCTGGTAGCCCAGCTTTCGATTTTGGCGGCGGAATTGCGCGGTTGCACTAGAGACATCAGCCGCCTCCTCTCCAGGTCGTCAGACAACCTACAAGACGACCTCAAATACCTCGATCTGGCCAGGAATGCAAAGGAGACCAGGAGCGTTCAGACGTTGACGTTGCTAGCTACCATCTTCCTGCCGCTGTCGCTGTCAGCTGGCATCCTTAGCATGCAGACGCGGTTCAAGGACCTAGGCAACCTGCTATACGACTTCTTCGGTGTCGTTGTGCTTCTCGGATGTATAGCAATTGTACTGCTTGTTCTATTGTACTTTCTAACTTCCCTCAGGGAGTTCGAGAGCATGATTCGCGGGGTCAAGGCGTATAAGTGGTATGTAAGGCCATTGATAACGCTAACAGCCTCTGGCGTTCTCTCGATCTACGCGGGTCTGGTTTTGTCGTCCTTTGTCGTTGGGATGTTCAAGGACGTCGTGCTCGGCGCCAAGATTTTGGGTTATGGGACGGCGGCAGCGGTGCTTGGACCACCAGCGGTGGTGGCTTTACTGGGAGGTGCGGTATATTGCTATTATTTGGTCAGCCAAGCGTTGCCGTGGGTCACCTGCCCACGGATGAAGGAACAACGTAATCTCGAGGATGGCCGTTCTCACAATGACCAGTCCGAGACCCATCGGGAGGGATCTATAAATGTCGGGATTAGAAGAGAAAACGAGGATTGATGCATAGGGTGTAGCCAAGATGGCCATACTTCCACGACTTCAGCTGGTTTTTTTTTTCCTCCTCTCTTTTTTCTTTTTCTCTTTCTTCAGGAGGTGCTACCAATGCCAGTGGAACCCAGTAATGCAAGTACTGGCAGCTCAGCAATATTCGAATTCTGTATATGAGAGGTTGGATATAGGGTTGCTACCTACAGTTACTGCCACGACCTTGATAGCAACGACTACAAAGGTGCTTACGATGAAAAAAGCCTCATGACTATTCTTGTATAGACAATCAAGAGATAGAATGTAGAGTCGGGGATGAAAATGCGTAGCCTTCCAGTTCTTTGCACTCCTCAGCCGGACTTACGCAAGTTGGCAACTTACAGATGCTCGTTGACGGGAAGACTGGGCATACGGGTGTAGTAAAAGGTCTGCCGCGCCCTCCGGGTACATGTATTGCTATGTCGAGCCCCGCACCGATCCTGATGACCACGCCATGCTAGACGGTCGTCTGCGCACATCCGTTAGCATAACCGGCCGAGGGGTCCATTGCGCCTCTATTAAGGACGTGCCACGAGGCGCCGACAAATCTGACAAAGCGGCCGAGACTAGGGCGGCTACTCACCAGCGATTTCGCGCTACTGTTGCTAATCTATGTAGGCCGGCTTCTAACGTCAGTTTGTTGATGCATCCAATAATCTCGACGAGCGTGGCCGACATGGCCGTGAGCGGCAGCATATTAGAGTTTAACTTTCTCAGAGAATTAGCTCAGTCTAGTTAACACAACCGTGTCAAGTCCGGAGGATGCACAAACCCTGACTAAATATTTGTCGAGCGGAAGTCCCCCAATTATCCCGCGCGAACGACCACATCATTCGGGACGCATTCGCAACGTAAGTGTAAAAGCAACATTTATCCAAGTTAATCTTTTAGATTACAACTTAGTAAGGCAGGCATTCCAGAAAATTATTAAGGCTACTAACAGCAAAATTAATATTCTTATTAACAACGCCGGAAATATAGGAACTAAAAAGATACAACCAATAAGCAAGGCATAGAAATGCAGCTGTCTAGAAATTACTTAAAACACTTCTTGTTAACTAAATTATTAGCGCCCACACTTATTAAGACTTCTAAAGTCTACTAGGGCAGCGTGCGGGTTGTTAACTTTACCAGTTTTAGGTATCCAGCCACCTTAATTCCTAGCACTCCACATTCAACAGTAGGTATGTTGTTCTCCTGGGTCGCGAACAAGGTTAAAAGTAAAATACAGGTTTTGCTGGCTCTTTGTGGGCGACCAAACATGATAAGCCTCCGTCAACCAAATGCCAAGTAGGCTGATTGGTACCTGGGGTTTGGTTCAGATTATCTTAGCAGCTTGGCAGATCATACCATGTTTAGTAATGACACTTAGAGCTATATGATGATGTTGACTAAGTATAGTTGCAACGTAAAGCTAAAAAACACCGGAGAATTTGCGGGAGTATGCGGACTGGGGAGCACACTGCCGGACTCCCTCGAGTACTACCTACTTCCCTTACTTCTGGCCCTGCCGGCCTCCCCAATGAAACCAGTCAGTTCCGAACGCCCGGAGCGACATAGGACACCCTCAAGAGCCTCATTGGCTATAACAGTTTGCGCTGTGAGTAAGCATGTTGCATGGTGGCACCGAGAAGTATGGGAACATCTGTACTTGAGCAATGTTGTACTCAGTAAGGCTTATTTGAACACAGTTCTTGCTTGTTAATGACGTAATATTATATTCTAGATCACCACAGGCTCGGCACGAGATAACGGCAAAGACCCCCCAAATGTTAGTAGATATGGTCTATTATCTCATGAACCGTTCTCCACAAACTGACATCGTCCTAGAAGCGTTGGATTTCTAATTCTTAGCGACGCCGAAGGCGTTTCGGGGCATGTGCACAGGAAAGACTGCGGAGGTAATGCACCCGGTTAGCCAAGTTTGTCTTTAATAGAATTTGTATCCAACCATTACCTACGGGGTAAGACCTCCCAACTAGGAGCCATATGTTTTTCGTAAATTAATGTAAATAATTCCTCGTGCTATCAACCGTCCCATGGTTCTCGTAGGTAAGTCTGATGCGAAAATACCCACCTATTACTAATTCCTTGAGAGATATTGACTTCTTCTTGCTGCTAACGGAGAAAATCAGCAGAACCAACTACATCTTTTCGGTCGCAACAGTAGAGTTGAATGTATCATTGTCACGGAAAAAAACGAAGTCGCTGACCCCGAGTAGGAATTAACGATGTATTATATTCTACGCACTATATGCAGATAGACTTCTATAGAAGTTCCAACACCAAATTTACACATGAAAACTTTATTAGTGGCATTACCAACTGAATCCTTATTATCAGAGACCGAAGGATCGTGAAGTTAATGTAATTTGTAATAATATCGAAGTCAAATATTCTGAGACAGCAGGCTTTAGTGTAAACAAGATAAGTGACCAGCAAGGAACAAATAATTTTATTTAAGTGTGTACATGATGCTTGGTTATATGGTTCGTGACTGGTAGTCTAAAGGGTAAAGCTGTTGATCTTTTGACTTTTGTCCTTCGGCCCATTGCGCATGGGCGTATTGATCGAAGTAGGAGATCATTCTAATCTATTCAGCGGGCGCCCTGAGCCTTCTATACCGGTTCGTATTCTATAATGCACATCCAGATGTTGTTATTCTACGTTAACCGTCGCTCCAAACTCTAGTAGCAGTTTCACAGCCAATTCACTTCCCGCGCCAACTGCCACTGACAGCGGTGTCTCCCCGTCCTTGTTTGGTCTGTTGAGCAGTGAAGAGTCTCCCTCGCAACATCTCAGTAGCCGCTTTAGTATCCTGTGACGGTTGTGTAAAACAGCCCAATGTAGAGCCGACTGACCGGAATTATCGACGTGTTTTATATCAGCGCCATGTGATAGCAATAGCTCTAGGACCTCTTCGTGGCCTCCAATTGTAGCACACAGCAGTGGTGTCAAGCCGGAGTTGTCCCTTGAGTTACAATCCGCCTTATGGTCGAGTAAAAGGCGCACAACCTTGCTGTTTCCAGTCCGCACCGCTCGATGAAGCACGGTGGGGCCTCCTTGCGCTCGGCCACTTTCATTGCCGTCGGCAGCATCACCGGGATTGCTTAGTGTATAATGTTCTTGATGACTATCCTCTTCAGAATGGAGGACAAGAGTGGAACTGGAAAGAGGAAATGTGTCGTTTAGTGATGTCGTCCAGAAGTCGTCTGCACTTGTGTCCATTCCAAAGCGATCGCTAGGTTCAAGGACGAAATCCCAGTCAACTACGGTTTCGCCTCGGCTCTCTTCATAATACCCTATTAAGGACTGCCCGGGGCTTGCACATAGCGTACTAGGTGGTGTCAGTGCGCTGTCAGCCATCGGACTATTTCCGTCCGGGGCGTCTGAGGTACTGGCACTATTTTGCTGTTGAGGCTGATCTTGTTCTGGAGCAGTTTTTCGTTGACGTTGTTTCTCTGCAAAGTTCGAAGGCGAACTGAAGGTCAGTATCATCAACGCAGTAATTACTCTGGGTTTCAAGGTGGACGGCGTGACTTACGTCTGAATCGCTGCTGCGCCCGGCGATTCTGCTCACGACGTCGATCTGCCGCTGCCGCCTCAGCTTTTGCTTTAGCAGAGGTAGAATCTTGTGGTGATGTTGGGAAGCCACAAGACGTGCATAGCATTCTGAAAGCAATTAATTTATGCGGGATACTGCTGCGTAACCAATCGATATACGGCCTGTTGCGCTTGGTGGCGGGTAGGGGCTCTAATACTTTACTATTAACCTTCGTCGTTGAATTAGGTCCACAAGGCAACATGCTTAGTGAGGTGGTAGGGCATACATATGTTACGTACTTTTACATCCAAAGGGATGCCTGGCTCGTGAAGGATCTTACGCGATCTACGGGGGCACTGTTAGGCAATAACTTGCGGACAAGGCGCAGCTACTATCACGACGAAGATGAAGATGCGCCATTCATGTCAGCCGTTGATCCGTATTTTGTTATAACCGCATATGTACTCAGGAAGACATTATTAAGCACGAGCAATAAGATGCCTAGAAAATCGTCACCTTGCAGCACACCGCTAACAAATGCCACGCTTAAAAATAAAAGACGGCAGTTTTAACAACAGATAATACCTAACCTACTATACACATTACACGCTATCAAACTAACAGACTAATTTTTTTTAGAATTTGATATGACATTCTTACCAACAAGAATTATGATCAAACCCAGCAACCCATATCCACCCGGTTATAGAAAGAAGAAAATAGGAGTTACTGACATCTTCTTAGGGCTCCTTTTCAGCTCGGAAAATTAGACAAGCTTCTTGGCCGGTAATACTCTTTTACATACCTTAGTATCCAGATACATACTCACTTAGGCAGGTTCTATTTGAGTGTTTCCATTCAATACCGAGCAAGGCGCATACCTAGTTAGTGTGGGTCGATTCCTCATATACCAAGATCTGCCCCTTGTTAGCCGGGCTCTCACTGCAGATCTTATCGCTGACTGCGGACCCACACCGAACAAGCTGTCTGGAAAGTCGGATTCGATTTTTCCCAGCAGTGAGCCCTTCTTAATGCTTTCTCTGGTTCGCTTTGCTCTTACTGCAGATCTTGTCGCTGACTGCACATTCCCTTGCTGACTGCCGAGGTTAGTGCTGAACGCAGGTGTTTAGCGCTGATACGGGCCCGACCCGGATGAGACGGCCAGGTCAAGCCACTGAAAAAGAACACCATCCAGCATAAGACAGCAGTATACAGGACACCGATAGCCTACTGCTGTATGCTGTATCGCTAATACTGATTCCACACACACTTGGCACAACTACCTAGGTATTATGTTGGTACCTAGTACCCGGACCTGGGGAAGGGTGGCATTCGCGATCACCTGTGAGTAAAAGCACAGTCTAGATGCTGGGCAAGCCATATTTGGTTGTATGACATAAAATTTTCTGCTTACCTACGTCGTGCCTAGGCTAGGGCCCTCGGCCTTAATGCTGATTAGTGACAACCCATCACCAATACAGGTTCACTGTTCACCAATGGAGGTTCAAGACGGTAGTCCGTCCGGTCATCCAATTATGGCTGTCCCTTGCTCTTACTAGTTGCCAGCATCCAAAAACGTAAAACGATTCCTAAGCAGGGGGATAGCGATGTATCGCGCAGGCTGCATTAGGGTGCGTCCTACGCCGTCGAAGCTCGTATTTATTTGCTTAACGCTTGACGTTGATTCTGAGTTGCAACACTATAAAGGTGGACTAGCCCTTCGTGGTTAGAATTAGCTTAGTTAGCTTAATAGTAGTCCTACCCGGCAGTCGGCTAGTTCTGATCCTCGACCTGCGTGGTTGACAGGCCCTCCCCAAGTCTCGGCATGCTGGAACTACTGCAAAAGAACCCTGCAGGAACGAGAATCATTCAGCAAGATTAGTCACTATCCGTGGGGGAATGTGGGTGTCGGGTGTAAGCCAGATATCACCGTAATCGCCGCATGAATTACATGTCCTTGTTGATGCCTTACTCTCTGTTTCTGGAGTTTTCCTAGGTACAATTTACTAATTATGTGGGGTTTCGAACCTAAGAAGGCCCACCCCCTAGGTGGCCACAGCGTTCATTATCACTACTCTTAGCTGGCCCCACCCCCTGGGTGTTACATCTACTGTAACAGTAGGTTGGGCTAGGTGACAAGAGATAAGGGGAGCGTTCTAGCCCAGAAGGTGTGGAGCCACGGGGACTTGTCGTCATCACGTCTACTCGCACGTGCTGGAATAACCATGGTCACCACCTAAGCTGCCTATGTAACATTATACGCTTGCGTTCGCTAATTAGTGTATGAAGCGCCCCCTATCGTGGTTGTGTCTCTTGCAACGTTGTGCCAAGATGCACCTGTCCGCCATGTGTCAAGCCCGGAATACCGTGTTAGACGAGTCGGACGGCAAGAAATTTCGATAGCTGACAAATTGATCGCGATTTTGATACCCAAGATCACTCACTACCAGCGTCAGCGAACTTGGCGATGTTGCGTTTATCCAACAGACCGAGTGATTACTTGGATCGCATTATTATGGACGAGAGTCGTGTATGCTATGCCATGAGGGTGTGTTCATGGCGTGCACTCCCAGACACCCCTGCACCCATTCGTGCCAGGATATCCAATGGTTTAATCGGTTCATATTGCGCGCTTGCCAACGTTACTGATTCAGCGACAGGCCTCACCAGTGCTCTTGAGACGGGATTCCGGCCATTAAGGGAACGAACGTTCATTGGCCAATGGGCGAGATCGACACAAAGATGACGTGGAGGTGATGATATGAGAAATTAACCGGATGAACTTTCACGAGGAAAAGTTGACTGTTGATTGCCCTGACAGGCGGTGATACGTAAGCAAGCGAGTGAATTTGTCGCGGTGGGAGATCTACAAAAGGAAGTTCAACGCGTCGTCCGATGTTACTGAATAATATACATGTTCAGGCGAGGGCTTAATGCCATGTGGGCAGACAGGGGGGCATCATGGCCCACACCTTCCAGAAACATGGCCGCTGATCTGACTAGACAGCTTTGGGACTATCGCATCGCTTCCAGATTATATCTCCGATGTCATCAAGTGCTGATGATGCTTCTTATAGGTAGAAGGAGCGGGTGAGGGTCAATCATTGTTGAGGCGATCCACTCGTCTTTGGTTGTGGCTTTGCATAACCGTCAGCTATTACGATGGGGGATCCAATGATTCCCCAGATTACATACGATTATTACACAGAGCAAATACTTGTTTCGGCAGTTTTACCATACATGGTAGTCTACAGGAACTTAGGATAGCACGCCTACTGCGCTATATCCACCCTAAGCTCTCGTAAGCACCATGGTAATAAGATGGATATTTTAAACACGGGCCCTCGGTCGTGTTTACGAAGCCGCGAATTCTTCCGACCCCGTTGCTTATATGCTGTCTTGCAAAAGAACTCGTCAAATCGACAAGCAAAGCGTACGATCCTCCAAACAAAGGGACAAGGTACACTGATAACCATCCCTGGGAATTTTGCAGCCGACCTGGCAAGTACTCTCACGCAACGATTGCATTTAGATAACGCCTACTTCATTTCTCCTTTAATTCTAGAGATTGTGACCTGGTCGCGATGATTCAGACAGCAGTCTGTTGATTGGATATCCCCTTACTTCATGACCCCCATGCTTGCATGCTACAGACGCCACCGTGGCACCATGACCCCAGCCGGCTTTGATCGGCCCGGTGTGCGGTGGCCGCTGACGCCACTCCTTCGCATCTCTGAAAGATCTGCATGACCGATAAGACTTTGGCCGCATCTGTAAATTATGCATCCCAATCCATAACTATGACATACACTAGTCCACCTCGCGATGTTTAAGCGCTGACTGGACTACAGAGTTACAAACGTCAGACCTTTGATTGCGGCACTCCCCGAACCCTAATATAGTACTGCAGGTAATATCTATGTATATCATCGAAAATCTGGGACTATCCTAGTCTTAAAGAGAAAGTTACGAAACCCAAGCGCTACCTTAGTGCAGCATTAAACATATATGCTCCCAAGCCCTCGGTACGGATCTGCCGTGTGTATCGCTTGCTTGGGCGAGTTAGCCAAAGTTAACCGCAATACCGAGACGGCGGATTGAAAACGCCTTAGGAGGAGCGTACGTAGAGGGATTAACACCGTGTCGTAAGGACTCCTTAACACGGCTTGGCTTGGGCCTGATCTCTAATAAAAGTGGTGAACAATACGTGTTTTGAACGAGTAGTGCCCAGCCCGCTACTTTCCAAAGCCAAGGAGGTCTAGAAGCTGTAATTTGCTTTACGGAGGAGGGGAAACCGTCCGAATGCATGATGCAAGTGGTTTCTGGTATGATTACATACCACTAATTCTTGGGCCTCGGAGTCCACTCAGACACAGACTGAAGGTCAAGGAAGCATGATTTTACTCTGTGGTCGGACACGGGAAATAAAGACATCCCAGTGAGAACCGACATTGACGTCAGATCTGATGCGCATCACACAGTGTCATAGACCTCAGGACAATAGAGGTGATCAGCTTTTTCTTTTAAAAAAGATTCAAATCTGGTACAGTATGTTCTACGGCTGCTATAAAGCGATAACTCCCACTAATACTATGAATCTCACGACAACGCATATCGTAGAGTAGCATGCGGCAGTAGTTTAGACCAGTAGATAATGCCTCGTTTGTAATCTCAACGTGGAGCCTGGGTTGGCAAAGGCAAAACCGGAGATGTCGCTGTTATCGGTACTGTAGTGGTGAGAATCGTAACCGCCTCGGCTAATAGTGTCGTCGTGATCACGACAGGAAGAGCAGCCGAACCTGTCCATACCATGGGAACGTAAAGCGGTCTCGAGGTCAGAGATGCTGGGTAGGTGTATGTAGGCATCGGTGACGGCAGTCGATAGCTCGCCGTTTCTCTAATGCGGTTGTCACCGTTGTCGGCCTCGTGTATTTCACGTCCTTCAATCTGGTCATCTCGTTTCCTGGCGGGGCCGTCGCCGTCTTGTCTTTGACATTGTATCGCGGGCCCGCCGGCTGACTTGATGGCACGCTCGACGCATCCCGCTTTGATGAAATAGGGCAGATTAAAGTACACGTGGGGGAAGTATTCACTTGTCGCAGAGTGCCAATCCCATCCCGTCAGGAGACCACACCCCTTTTCTTCACTCTTGAGTCTATTGCCACCATCAGTAGCCCAGTAGCGAATATTGTAAATTTCGAAGATCAAGAAGGCATCCGTGCCCCTATTTAATTCTATCGTCAGTAACTAAGCTTCTTCAACATACGCTGGCAAACTGCCCTCACCGACTTACCAGGATGCACAATCCGCGGTCGGGGTCACCGTGACTGTAACTGGTACCGTCGTCGTAGTAGCAGCGACACAGCCATTTATGGTGGAACAGTCTGCATTCAGCCCGGCATAGGTGCATACCTCACAGCCAGCCGTGACAACTTCCTTGATCGTCGAGATACTTGTTGTCTTTGTTGGCAGCTCGGTATATGCACATGACTGGCCAGGGTAGAGCGTATTACTACTTGCCGGGAACGTAGAACCTGAACACACGCAGTATTGGTCTACTACACCTTGATCTGGGTCCTGGCCATGGAAGTTACAGTCGATAAAATTGGTTAGGCTCGGCGAAGGTGCCGGTAGGTTAGCGGCCGTGATATAAACATACCCGAACTCCCCTCCGCCACCGAGCAACGGGGGCAGGGCATCAGGGTCGGTGGGCTGCCACACGGCGGATGCCAGTGCTGTAGTCCAGGGACAAGCGAATGTAGTTGTCTCCGAAGTTGTTGTGAATCCCTTGGTGGAGCAAGCTTCGACAGTGACACAGGTGGTACTGTAGCAGGTAGTCGTCACTGTAGTTCCGAAGTCGGTGATAGAGCAGTCTACCTGGCAGTCGGTTACGGTGTTAGTCCTGCTGCAAGATGGATCTGAATCGTCATCTGAACCACTCCCAGAATCACTCCCACACCTGGGGCCGATGCAGGAACCCCCCCCTGGACAGCCGAGCCCGATGCAGCCACAGATAAAGATACAGGGCAACTCCGGCTTGCAATTGAACTTGCAAGAGTGCCCACAGCCCGAGACACATGTTGGACTTGCCGTTCCACTTGCTACATGAACCGAACCTTTTGAATTCGGAGGCGGCGGGCCCGGTGGAGGACCGTTCGTAGTCGAGGGGCTCTGGTCCGGGTAAGGTCCCGGGTTGTAAGTGTAGATATATCCTGCCAACGTCGTTGTCTGGGTAGCCGATGTTACAACATCCGGGCTTTGCGTAAGTATGGCGGGCGGGAAAACCACGCTGCTGGTGAAATATATAATCGTTTCTTCCACGTCGGACCACCCAACATTCCATAGCTCGATCTTGTCGGTCGTGAGTGGTGGCAACGTGATGGTCGTCACTGTCGTAACGGACACGTACACTGTGCTGGTGACACCGTTCGTGAGAGTTTGTATAGACATGTACATGTTAAGAACCGTCTCGGTGATCGGCGGTCGCGATATGACAGTGGGCTCTGGAAGTGTCCAAGGTGGAAGAACGAAAGTGCACGGAGGCTCACAAAAAATAGTAGGATCAGGCTCAGCAAAGATTTCGGGGTCGATGTAGACAACACCCGATCCGGTCCCGACCTCTGTTCCATTACCGTAGTAGCTTGTCTCCAGATCCATCGCCCAATCAGATACTCCTCCAAAATTGAGCGACTGTGCCCATTGGAGGCGGCTGTCGTACGTTGCCGTCGTCATGTACGATATGTATTGCGTACCATCGTACACGAGTATATCCCCGGCCACTGACGAGAAGTACTGTTGAGCATCATTTCCAGGGGTTTCGAGAATCTGCTGGATCTCCCAGTTACTGATGTAACCGGCCGTATCCGTACACTTCCCTTTAGTTGCACCGCTGTCGGGTCCGGTGAATTTGCCTGAGAAAATACAATTAGTTGGACGCAGCCAGTCCCAGGGGAGATGGCGACTTTACACATTTCCGTATAACACCCAGCCTGAGCCATCTGAAAGCTCCTGCCGTAAAGAGGCAGACCAACCATGATTTTACGTGATGGTACGCCTGCTTTCGTGATCATGGAGAAAGCCTGCTCGGTCTCGGTACGGTTGATATGAGAACGAAGACAGCTGCCTTCAGGACACCCGGGACTTAGACCAGTAATGTTAGCAGCCGTGCAATGCACATTTTTGAGGTGCGTTCGCCTACTCGCTGAATGAATTCCCATAGTCCCATTGACCGTGTAAATCATACGTCATGTATATGATGTAGTCAACGACGTCACTTATATTGGCAATTGGAAACCCTCTCAAATACCAATACGATGCTGGCGCTGCAATTGAGATAGAGAATTGTTCTGGTAGTGCTGCTCGCATCTTTTTCAAGAAGTCCAGGTAATTCGCACCGTCTTCGGGGCTTCCTGGTGGAATGCCGGGTATGTCAGGAGCTCCGGGATATTCCCAGTCGAAGTCGACCCCATCCATACCGTTTTCGATTATGAACTATCGAAAAGTCAGCGGTCTTTGGAACTAATACCAGCCGTGAGACTTACTGTTGCTATATTGTTTGCAAAACTCTGTCTTTGAGCTTCCGTAACACCTTGACGAAAGATCGGGTAGGTCTCTGGACTTGTCGAGAACGCCCAGCCTCCAAATGAAAGGATGTGATTGAATCCGGTCTTGGCCTTAAACTGCTTGAACATATCGTCGACGGCACTGACGTCAACTTCAAAGTCGCTTGTTATATTGGCGAAAGCGAAATGCTGTCAAGAGATGTTTCGCTGTTAGTATACATTCCAAGCCTTCTGGTGCTAATATCCAGTTAATCATACCACGTGTGTGTAATACGCAGGAATACTTTGGGGCTGCCATCGACATAGATTAGTATAGCGAACGTAGAGTACACAGTATAGGTACGCTTGCCATAAGATAAGATAAGATAATTAGGAGAAGTACATACCCACATGTTCAGACACGACCGATCCGTATTCCAAGCCTCAAAGTATCCCACTCGGGCGAAACTGTCAGGTGCTTCGGATATTTTTATGTCCGTTCCACAGTTAGATATACACCCATTGCTTCCTGGCTTCGCTGTGCCTGGCGCTCCCGTTTCCGCCGGATCCGACGTGCAAAAGTCCGAAGTGATACCACACTGGCCCCAGATATCGCAGCAGGCATTGAGGGGACAGGGATTCAAATCAGACCATGTCAACGGATCTGAAGTCGGTATTGTACCATTCACCTGTGGGCCGCAGACGGCGTTGGGTATATTGACCGGGAATGGCGGCTGGCCTGTACTGAGACAAATCATCTGGCCAATCTGGAGATCTGAACATCCCATCCAGCCCCAAGTCTGGTTATTGTTATTCTCAATCCCCGAGACTGTCATCTGGTGGGCCTCGGCGATGGCGGCACAAGTGTCTTGGGCCTTTACAGTATAGGCGTAGCAATTCCCATTGGTCGGCTGGGGGGAAAAGTCAGGCAAGGAACCAGAGGAACAACAGACATATTGACCGATGACAATGTTGTTGCAGAAGTTAGCTCCGCCATTATACGATTCGAGCTGAGATTCGGTGATCCCGCATCGCTGTGTCAGAGCCCAGCATCCATCCCCGGACTGGGCTTGGATGTAATTGCATGTGGCTCTGCCAGATACCAATCCCCGGGCTTTGACCGCTGTGTCGGATGAGTTCAGAGTCGTCGAGATGGATACCGAACCGGCAGACCACCAACTGTTGTCGTCATGGCTGCCTTCCAGACAAGTTCCGGAGGCCCAATGAGCCATTGCTGACTGGACGCCGGACAAATCTCCGTTTGTATCCAGGATGAGGCCAAACGATTGTCTATTAGCATCCCCGCTCGGAGGCCCACACCATTGAACGACTCGCCGCGCCCGAAATGGACCTCCTGCGCGAGTGAAAGCGTCAACGGCATCGCCGACGCTCGTAAGATCAATGCCAGGACCAGCATAGAAGCCAATAACAGTATTCCCACGGCCGGCAAACAAAGTGGATATACTAGAATTTCCAGTCAAGAAGTCCCGGACGTCGGCAAGAGCTGAAGTCACGGAGGGTGCATCGGAGGTTGAAGTTGCTGGTCCCCACGACAAAGCGTCTAAAGGTACGGAGCTCTTCAGAGGCCTCGAGTCATCTGCAATTCTGCGTCTGGACACGATCTGGATGAAGTCTGGCGCCGTAGATGCAGCTGTGTGAGCTGTACATGCTCTGAAACTGATATGGTTGTTAGTTTTGTTGAAGGCGTTGTAGAGATTTGTTTCGAAAAATACTGTCCGATCACAGCTTTGGAAGATGTTAAAATCGTGATAGTATGTCCAGCCTGGTGAGCCGATGATCGAAGACTGACAGGGGCTGGGGCATCGAGAAAGCGAGGAGATGAAGGCAGCACCAACACTAGATATCATCACAATCACCACAACCAAAAAGCGTTTAATCCGCGCCATGGTAACAAGTCTGATGACGAAGATGCAAAACAATGTCTAAGGTCAGGGCAGCGTAAAGAGCAAAGGAACGGTATTATTAACGAATTAATACTCGATCGAGTACCTTGGTGCAGCTCAAATGACCTTGGATACTGCATTCGTCTCCCCATCACGATACCCGTTTGCTATAATTTCTAGTTGGCTTTATGCGACGCCGATACTCTCGAGAGCCCAAGGATTCATACGATTCTGGCTGCATTGTAGCGGTCTATAGGACAATCTAGCCGCTGGAGGATTTTAGCTAGGGTGCTAGTATTGAGAGCCTGCCTCGGACGTGGCGTGCATGAGTCTCTCTGGTTGGTGTTGGTCGCATCGCGCGTCGCGCATGAAATGAATGAGGAGCTCAACCCCAGTCAGTGACAATCAGCCGCTCTTCCGCATGTTCCCATGACTATATAACTCACTTAGACGGACCGGACAACTTGTCTGAAAGCGGGATACCGGGTCGGACATGCGATAGACCCTCAACGCACTGTCCCCTATTGGTCTCTTCCGAGGCAATATTGATGTAGGTATTGCATGATGCAGCCTAAGGGCGTGTTAGACTCTGCAGGCTCTGCTACGGGAGCCGTACATTGCCCGGGCCTGGTCTTTTACCCAGGAACATGCATCAGCAGGAGGACTCCCTATGGTCGGGAAACTCAAAATATCTCGTAACTTATTGAAACAAAACATTAAAGCTCTACCTCTCACCGTAATGTATATAAACTGACTGAAAATCTTATGGTTAGTCGCCCAAGTTAACCCGGCACTACTCGCAGTTATTCAGTATGTTTTGGAAGCGAATTGCCGTGGCGGGTCTTGCACTTCTCGAGTGTGCAACGGATGCTCGCTACCTTTTGGAGCGTGGCTCATTAGTCGATACGTGAGCATTTCCTCTTGTTTAATCCTCTGAGGATCTCAGGGCTGATATAATGAAGCTGGCCCGAGACGTATCGACGTGGCCCCCTGCCCCGGGCGTTAGGTGACAATGGCCAACCGTCTTGTCGTCGCATATGCGGCTCTTGTGGGAGCTCTTGCTCATCTACAGCGGCTTTCAGACGGAGCCTGCTGGATGTTGTCACGTCCAACAGCACGACCGAAGAAGGTCAATCACATGCTGATCATGATGACAATACGAGTCACATAACCAAGCGGGTATTTAAGAACGTACGCCAGAGCACGATCGGATCTTACCTTGAATCGAAAGTCAGTGCTCTTGTAGCGACGAACGTTAACCCAAACACAAACCTCATCAGCCTAGCCTACTCAAGTATGTCTCCTCCTAACCAAGGTGTATCCGTCAAGCCTGATGAGTGCAGCCCAGTCAAACGACTATACCTTCGCCGCTCTCAGAGACTTCTCAAACTACGGCGCCAACATATTGAACATCGGTACCGAAGGCCTCGAAGGCTGCACAGTCGTCACTGTTGTCTCTAAGAGAGCGGTTTACATGGTATGCAAATCGGATCTGGTCTGAAGTGCGGCGCTGGAGCTTGTGAACGATCAGATTCTTACTTCTGCATCTAGGGACACTTCTTCGAAAACCTGGCATTCTCTCCCGAAGGGGGAATGGCTCCAGATACTGCCTTCGAGCAAAATTGCCTTAATCTCATTACAGGGAGCGGCCAGACGTGGAGGGCCCGTGGAGACAACTTAAACCCAAGTCTTTTTACGGGCGAAAATGGTCCTGCGATCGCCTACATCATGACGCCGCGAGAGGATCAGGACGATCCTACACCTCAAAATCCCAATCCACCGGTGCCAGAACCGGACACACAGCTTTATTCTGGCCGAATGGCACAGCTGTCGCAGAGTCTGACTGAACTGATCCCGGGGCTTGGGGTGGTTTACTATAACTACATCGCAATTAACGTCGAGCAGTACACACAAATATACCAGGGCAAAGCACTGTTCGAGTTCGATCCGAATGCTGATGGAAGCAACAATCCTAACTTTAGGCTCTGGTACGAAAATACCATGGTAGATGGTCGTACTGCCGGGTTATTCGAGTAGTACTTGTATGATTGGGTTGTAATGCCAGTGGGATAATTACACATGAATAAGTCCGGTTAGGAAAGTTGCAGGTGACTGATTACTTGCTGGAGGTATAATTATATGGCTATCGCTTTTATGAACATAAGCGGGTGAATACATTGTGTTACAGATCAAGCTCAACGTTGAAACAGGTGTTAGTTTATATGCTTTAGAACTTTTGCTACTGAATAACTCACTGTTCAGCCGAACTCTAGCCTTTTGTTCCTCAGCCAACGCACTCTCTCGGGGGATCCAAGTGGTCGTCGCCTAGTGGTTTGATAGCGAATCGCTCCCCCATCTTCTCCCATCTGTCGGGTGAGCGTACTCGGTCCCATCTGTACACCACGATATGGGAACTTGGATTGACCCGGCATACCGTTGAAGTGCACCAGTAAGCCGTCGCTCTCACGAAGGTCATCTAAGCGGTAGGATGTGATAGGTGAGATCGACGACGATAAGTATTCGAATATGGAAGTCCAAGAGCCGGGGATCAGGTGGATATCGGTAAGTGTCAAATTATTAGGCCGGACGGCCTTGAGATAACGGAGGAGGTCCTCTTCTGCGACGTAAAGACCCCGTAAGCTGCAGTCCTTGAGTTTGAGATGTGGCGACTCGAGAGGAACGGTAATGTCGAGATCCAGATTGTCATCTGAATCTAAGCTGCTGAAATTGTACCAGTGTATATCAAGCTCTTCCAGATGGGGCATGGATACCAGCATCACCAAAAGCCGCTGGAGAAGGCTGGAGCCGTGCATACTCTGTCGGATACGGTCGGTACTATACACACTCTGGTCGTAGGTATCCGGAATGCGAACCGAGGAGATGCGGATCGAGGATAACCTCAGCGTAAGCTTCTTCAACGAACCGAAGACAGTCGTTGTGGAGGCTAAGTGTGTAATGGAGGGAAGAGCGTCACGGTAAGATAAACTGCACCCTTGAACGCCGCCAAGAACGTCAAAATACTCGTTCACAGATAATTGGCTCTCAAGAAGGGCTGCCGTTATGGTCTCGAACGTCTGCCGAGCCATACAACAGCTAATTTGCAGTAGGCTGCTATCTTGGGGAGGCGACCATGGGGACTCGTCCTCTTCATTATGATTGAATCTGCTACCCTCGGGCGACGCCCGGACATTGACGCGCAGTGACACAAGGCCAGCGCACGGAGAATTACGCTTTAAATTGACAAATGCATCAGTGAGAAGCCGTGTTAGAGCTAGCGAATCAGAATCATTTGATAGGACGCCGGTGATGAAGCAATGTTGCAAAACACAACCTGCTCGGCCTGGGCAGGTCATGTAGATCAATTCATGCAAGGAGCCATGGTCAAGCTTGACGTTCTTGTAAGCGAAGAACTGGGGAAGATGTACCGGCGACAGCTTGCTTAGGAGGGTGCGAGATGCGAGTCGGAGGCTGCCAACGGGTTGGAAATCTAGATAGGTCGCGACGTGGGCGAGTAGCTCGATGGGGAGGGATTCTATCGTGGCTGGCATGACGTCCTGATTATCTACTTGGTATGTTCTGGGCCTTCTAAGCCAGGTATGGCTTGCTTATACGGTATAGCGCCTTTGCTGGTGCTGATAGCGCTACGACGGAGTTACGGGCTACTTTTCAAAAGAGCTTACGGCCGAGGTGATATGCGACGATATGTGGTGATATGGGGAGGCAGTCTGCAGGTAGGTATACCACGGAGTTCACGTTAGGGCCGCAATTGAAGCTACTTCCCACCTGGAGATGATGTAAAAGTCTAAGTCTTCGGCAAGGCCTGCGGTGCCACATCGTCGAAACCAAAAGGTCGGTATTGTGACAACTGCTGCATATGAGAATGTAGCCTTTTAAGAAATTAAATATACATTAAACCAAAAGACAGTCGAGTCCTCGTTCATTCTGGATAGGTACTTAAACAACGCTGGGCACATCGGACCTACTGCTGCCTACTCTCTGAATACACCTAGGTACGGTACGCTGCACTATTACTCCTCACCTCTCCAAAGGTGTGCCACTGCCCCCACTATAAACATACCGTTTCAGTAGGTGTCTCATATATTCCTTTTATAGCGTTTTAGGACCTGACCTACTCACTCATAAGGGCAGAGAGTAGCTTCAATCAGTAATGGTAGTAGATTATTACTATCGTGGACCAAAACAGCGCCGCTAACCCACAACGCTACCAAAAGTAGAACATAATCAAGTCGGGCGACTTGACCTTATATACAGTTTATATGCATGGGACTGTGACAATTGGGAACCTAGTTACGAGTCCATGGGTTTCAAGAGGTTAGAAGGCAGGACTTTTACAACAGAGTGGACCTGCATTACTTAGTAACTTTACTTTGCGTGGGAAGAAAGCACCCTCTATAAGTGGCGTCAGTTGAACGATGGTGGTTCTTATGCGGATGATGGTCTATTCACTCACTCGCTCGCTCTGTTACTCGTAGGTTTGATGCAGTCGATGACCCCAGAGATAAGGCAAAGAAAATGAGAAAGATGGAATTGATTAACCCAATCTTTTGCCCGAGATCATGGAGAATAAGCACCAATAATCCTCGGTAAGCAACCATCATCCATAATGCTGACCGAAGTCTTTTCACAAGAAATTGGCTGACCACCAGCATCATATCAAGGGGGAATTAATAAACAAATAATAGACACCTCCGCAATGGGCTCTCACAATAGCTTCTCATGTCACACCATAATCAAGGCTTGAACAACCAGTATCCGACCCAACATCATAATCGCTAAGATGGTGATTCCTCAGTCTTGTACAGTTCTTGTAGCAGGAGGTGGCCCCGGTGGATCATACACGGCGGCCGCCCTTGCACGTGAGGGTGTTGATGTTGTCTTGCTCGAAGCTGATAGTCACCCCCGGTATGAATCCATGGCAGGATCTTTCGTTTGTCGTCTAGGTAACTAACAATGGTGTAGATACCATATAGGAGAAAGCCTGCTCCCTTCCATGAGATATCTACTACGCTTCATCGACCTAGAAGAGACCTTTGAGAAGCATGGCTTCCAGAAGAAGGTGAGAGATCTTTTGCGCCTTTGTCAAAGTTTTGTAGACTGATCTGTGAGTACAGCTCGGTGCATTCTTCAAGCTTAACGCAAAGAGCGCGGGATGTGAGTAGAGAGAATTAACCTTGATTCTGTGCAGAGCTGCGTACTGATATGACGGTATTGTAGACACGGACTTCATCCGGGCCAACGGTCCAAACGGCTATTCTTGGAACGTAGTACGGTCTGAATCAGACGAGATCCTCTTCCGCCATGCCGGAAAGAGTGGCGCAAAGACTTTCGAAAACGTCTCTTTGAAGTCAGTCAACTTCGAGCCCTATGACGACAACAACGAGTTCACTAGCGAACAAAAGTTGGCCAACCCCGGACGACCAGTTTCGGCTAACTGGGCCACAAAGGATGGTCGCACCGGCACCATATCGTTCGACTACTTCGTTGATGCGACTGGCCGGGCTGGTATCATCTCAACCAAGTACCTCAAGAACCGCAAGTTCAACGAAAGCTTCAGGAACATTGCCATGTGGGGTTACTACTCGGGGAATATTCCGCCAAATCCGGGAACGGATCGCGAGAACCAGCCCATATCCGAAGGCATGAGAGGTGAGCTAGTCAATAAAACGTCCAAATCTTACATACTGGGTCCTGACCGAGCACAGATGGATCGGGCTGGGTATGGATGCTGCCGTTACACAACGGCACAGTATCCATCGGCGCTGTTGTCCGAAAGGACATTTTCCAAGCCAAGAAGAAGGCCTTGCCGGAAGGGACAACAGAGGCCGAAACCCTGGCGAGCCTAGTTTCGCTCTGCCCGACGATATCCTCGTACCTGGAGCCTGCCAAACTAGCCTCTCGCGTTAGGCAGGCCGCGGATTACTCCTATAGTGCGGGCGCGTACGCTGGTCCGAACTTCCGTATCGTTGGTGATGCAGGATGCTTCATCGACCCTTTCTTCTCGTCCGGCCACCATCTGGCGCTGTCAAGTGCCTTGGCGGCGGCTACGTCCATCCAGGCCTCGATCCGAGGAGATTGCAGCGAGTTCAACGCTTCCAAGTGGTTCGCCAAAAAGGTGGACGAGGGTTACACGTTATTCCTCATTGTGGTGATGGCCGCTCTGAAGCAGATCCGTATGCAAGAAAAGCCTATCCTGTCCGACCTCGACGAAGACGGCTTCGATCGAGCATTCGCAATCCTCCGGCCAGGTGAGATGGCCCTTCGCAAATGTTGTAATTAGGGATCAATGCTAACAGTTGCAAATTCAAATAGTCATCCAGGGAGCCGCAGACAAGGACACGGCGCCGAAGACCAAGGGAGAGTCTATCAGCGAGACTATCGATCTCTGCCTCACTGCTCTCAATGATTTGCACGACACGGAGCTTCAAGGCAAATTGACCAACATAGTCGAAGCAAACGGCACGCCCGAGCAGGAGAAGCTGCTCGGCCAGCTGTCGCCGGACGAGATGGCGGCTCTTCAGCGCATGAAGACCATGAACTCAATCCTCCCCATGGGTGAGCTCGAGGATTTCCATAACAATCATATAGACGGCATGAAAGCTCGACTGGAGCGCGGGAATCTGGGACTTGTAGCCTACGCTGGCTGAGGGGGTAGATTGGAATGTGATAAGGAAGTCCTAGATTTCACTCTCTACGTATGTAGATCCGGCAGCTAGAAAAGTTATTATTGATTACGTCGTACTATAATTCAAATTTCTTATCAAGTAATCCATTAGGCACCGTCTTTAGTGATGGAAAAAGTCAGGATTTCCCCGCATTCTATAGATTACACTACAATAGCTCTGCGTACGGACCTGCGTAGAGACCTAATAACACAGTACATATAGATTTAAAAGGCTATAGTATATATGCAGGGCTATTGTTTGGTCTATACACGTGCAATGATCTTTAAGTATATTTTAAATATATACTATTGTACAAACTGCTTTATGTAAACAAATGTAATTAAGAAGTAAAACCTAGCAGTATATATAATAACTTTTGGCTTTGTATAATGTAGGGGGATTTTTATCTCAGACTTTAGACTAGGTCTACTGTATGGGTTTATTGCTTATGCGTATGTAATTAGGCATAATAACTCGTGTAGGTTCCACCGACATAGGTATGGCTTCTTTGTAGCAGGAACAAAGACTAAGACCATAGAACTAAGTAGAAGGCACTTTGGACAAACGACCCGTTTGTACCGTTGCTGCCTAGGTACAAACCCCACTGTAAATAGGTGTATAAGTACCTCTAGTTACCACCCACCTTTAGATAACTTGTCTAGAGTACAATCCAGACAGTTACCTACATTACATCCTAGTTCCTACTACGCGAACAGGCTGTACAGGGTGACAGGAACGCACATAGGTGTTCTACCTCTAGTCTGACGGTTAAATGCATGTACGCCACATACCCCCCATGAGGGCGTTCTGATCACTGAGATCCTTTTGCTGCCCAAGATCCCGCATTGCAAGGGGAGGTACAAACCGTAGGGATGCTCAACCAATTAGATTTACTATCGTCAGGTACCTTATTTCTTACCCAATTTTGCCCGCGCCACATGTACCAGCAGGTGTCATTATTACAAGCCACAGCATTGAATTCCTCACAGCCACACCTAGGATTCTAAGTTTGATATGTAACAGTAACCAAAAAGGGAGGGATTCTGTTTTCTTTGATAGGTCTTCCCCCCGCACCAGATTCCAAGAAAGCGGGGTGTCAAGACGCTAGTGGATAAACGGGTATATGTATCTATATGGTGTGTCTTTAATGTCGACGTGACGACAGCCTACTTCCACGTATTCGATCGCATCGTCTTTCTTTGCAGATCCGCGATTTATTACAATCTTAAGCTCATCGTTAGATATTAAGTAATCAACACAGTACCCAAGTCACTAAGAAAATGTCCACAGGAAGTGAAAATGCTTGGCCGAAAGGGGCTCGAGCTGCGATCTCTTTGACATTGGACAACATGGGCGAAGCAGCTGACCTCGGGCGTAATTTGTGGCCGTCTGATAAACCGCTTGGAAGCCACTTCTCAGTCGTTGAGGTCATCCCAAAGATTCTTGCCTTGCTCGAAAAACACAGCGTCCAAGTGACCTATTTCGTCGAGGCGTGGAACTTATCGGTGTACCCAGACAAGATTAACGCTATTGCGCACGCAGGACATGAGATTGCATGGCACGGGTGGCAGCATGAGGCTTGGTATACACTCTATGATCGAGCCGAGGAAGAAATTTTTGATCGCAGCTTCGGTAACGATGGTCGGCTAGGGTATCTTAGATATCTTAAGAATTTTGAGAACAAGAACCACACGAGGACAGTGGAACTATATCGCGGCTTTCGGCCCCCGGGAGGCTTGATACTCGGGGGAAGGACGCTGAAGCTATGTCGTGAATACGGGCTTGACTACATCAGTCCCGCGGGCGAACAGGCAGCCATGGTCAAGACCGGTCGCAACGAGGACTTGATCGCCATCTTACCGTTTCGATGGACCGCCGTCGACGCGACTTACTACATGGAAGCATTTTGGTTACTTCGAACGCTTAAGGGCTTTCCCAGCCGAGACCCGATGTCACCGGCGGAACTTACGCAGAAGTACATCGAGCAGATCGACGAGACGATCGAGCGAGGAGGTTTCCTCTCATTGTTATTTCACCCGTTCTTGACTACTTCTTCTGACCGCATGGAAGCGCTGGAGACTGTAATCAAGTACCTTGCAAAAAAGCGTGATGAGGGAGTTGTATGGCTTGCAAGGTGCTGTGATGTCGCAGCCCATCTACATGAGCATCCCAACACAGTAGGAGAGGATCCGATATGGGACGAGACTACCTGGAGATGACTATAACATTGAATGATGCTTCTCTGACCTCTCTAAGTCCGTTCTAGTCACTCTGTCTTTATAGCTAAGTTTGGAACTTCCGATCATCTTCACACGTACCTCCAAGGCCATGTCACCATGTTAAATAATGTGACGGAAAATGGGATGTCGTTAATTCCATCTGGGAATTAACGGTACATAATATATTCTACGTGACGAGTAATAATGGCTTAGCGCCTCATATGGCCATTTATACGCAAAATAGTGACTATTAATATAGCATGACAATAAATTCTTGTCTAGAGATCCTCTATTATTCCCTGGTACCTTTTGATTCTGAGGGCATATAATTAACAACTACGATGATTACTTAGTTGTATTGCGTCACTTTCTTACACTCACTGTCGCCTACTTCGTATTTCGTGTTTATGCATAGAAAAAGAAAAGAGGTATTTTCTGTCGGTGATCATCACCGAGATAATCTCCTCTGACCAACTATGGGACTAACTTGGATGCACTTGTTTACACTGGTTGGTCCACAAGGGATGACGCGCATCACACCTCACCATACGGAGTCCGACAACTGGTCATCACAAGAACTCTGCTAAGAGAGACACCGATGCGAAATTTACGAGCCTTTTTAATCGTTTCGTGGGGCCGAAGTATAAGAATTTCATCCGAATAGGCGGTGTCGAATGGTTTCTCCGGAATGGCGACAGGGAATTACTAGGGCGCAGGTCTGTGCAGCCGCAGTCGTATCTCCAGATGGTGATATCTTAGAAAGCTCGGCGGCAGTTGTGATTGTCATGTGTTTGTCCTCCTTCTCATGAGGGGTCGTAGTGAAAGAGAACGATGTCGATTATTGTTAGCAAGGTATTTGCATCGGTACACAGAGAGTCAACGTATTTCTAACATCTCAACGAATATCTCTCAAGTGAGATTGGCTGCAGCCGTGGCTCTGTCATTCATGCTGATAATAAGGTAAACAAGGTAAGCAAAGTAAGCAGATCGAATGTTGTGGTAATGTAGTATATGCTGACACGTAAGAGCGGACATACAGAAGTTGGATAATCCGACTAACAGCTATGCAACACTGTTTAAATACTCGTTGTGGCGAAGATCCAGTGCCTGTTAAAGTTTGGGACACACGTTGCAGCTTTTCAACAAGCAACGCAATTATATGTCAAAATGGTTTCAGCCAAGGTCTTGTATTTCTCGGGAGAAATCCCCCAAGGAGACCCAGAGGGCGACCAAAGAGCTCTATTCAGAAAGCTAACTAAGCTTAGCAAAGAGAGGGATCATGTTATTCTAGCATCGTTACTGGAATGCGTGACACTATCACTGAAGGATGAGTGTAGCCAGCTCAGCCGTCTACAACGAGACTTAATCCCCCCTTTCGAAAGCGTCCTCGACTTGACAGATCACGTTGTTCAGTTAAGAAAAACGCCACTAGGGGGAGCCATAGAACGGGTATTGGTTCTTGTTGTGCAACTAGGAAGTTTCGTCGCGTACGTTTCACCTAAACCGTTTTATAGTAACCCCAAGCATACTGACAAATTTGTGAAGTTACCATGAAGCACATCCACTTGAGTATAACTTTTCGCCGGCCAACACCTCCATCATCGGGAGGGGCTCGGGTTTACTCTCAGCAGCTGCCATCGGTCTCTCGCCTAGTATAACCATGATACCGAGTATCGCCCAAGATATCGCCCGAATATCGTTTCGTTTTGGTCTAGTTGTTGATCAAGTCTGTCGGTCGTTGGAAGTCTCTTCCGACGAGATCAATGCCGACGGCGCCTGGGTATACTGTGTCCACGGGGTGGATGAACAAGAAGCACGCAACTCGGTGCATAGATTCAATGAAGACAAAGTAAGACGGAAGAAGAACCTACTGTTCTGACTCTATGCTAACAATGGAACTAGGCATATCCTCCGACCAACAGAGCATCTGTCTTCAATGTGGACAATGCTGGAAACTCAGTCAGCATAGGTGGACCACCAAAGACGCTCAAGGCATTGTTCACCGAGTCTAGCGGCTTCAAGAAGACAAAGAATGTGGCCATGAAGAAAATCCAGGGAATGTGGCATACAGACAGAGTGTACGGCGTGGAGCACGTGCGGCAACTCATACCGAAGCTAGAATCTACTCGGGCTCTTCATATCCCGTTGATATCGCCTGTGACTGGAGAGCCATTTCGGGAGACAACGGCTGGACCACTCCTCGAACGCGTAATGGAAGAAATATTGACCGACAGGGTGCGGTGGGATCTGATCATTGACGCTGTCTCCAAGCAATTGAAGGAGTGGCAGCCTACATCTGCGCAACTGATCAGCATACAGCCATCGCACTATAACCAGAACCTGCTGGAGCGCTGGCGGACAGAATTGCCCAGTGCAGTAGTCTCGGATATCCCTATGATGCCCTCTGTATTGGATCTTGCCGTGGGGAAGAGTCAACCGAAGGACACAAGGTCATCTAAGATTGCCGTCGTCGGCATGGCATGTCGATTCCCAGGCGCTGACACCACAGACGAATTCTGGGAGCGGTTGATGCAGGGGCAAGACATGCACCGCGATATCCCTCCCGATCGATTCGACATTGAAACACATGTTGACCCAACGGGAAAGCGGCATAACACGTCTAAGACTCCTTACGGCTGCTTTGTCGAGAGACCGGGGTTGTTTGACGCGATGTTTTTCGGCATGTCCCCCAGGGAGGCTGAACAAACAGACCCGATGCAGCGTCTTGCTTTGGTGACGGCATACGAAGCCCTGGAGAACGCCGGCTATGTCGATGGCCGAGGCGTCATCCATCGCAAGCGCGTTGGTACCTATTACGGCCAAGCCAGCGACGACTATCGTGAGGTCAACTCCGGACAGGAAGTGGGCACTTACTTCATCCCCGGTGGGTGCAGAGCATTTGGCCCCGGACGTATCAACTACTTTTCCAATTTCTGGGGCCCTAGCTTTAGTGTCGACACGGCTTGTTCTTCGAGTTTGGCAGCTATCCAAGCCGCGTGCTCATCATTGTGGAGCGGTGATGTTGACATGGCCATTACTGTAAGTCTGTCAGCTCATGTGAAAGGATGTTAAATCAAGTGCTGACAAAGTTCTTTGTATCATCTTAGGGAGGAATGAATATCCTTACGAACTCTGATGTCTATGCTGGCCTCAGCCAAGGCCACTTTCTCTCCCCTAGCGGAGGCTGTAAGACCTGGGATGAGGGAGCGGATGGGTATTGTAGATCAGGTATGCGATTAACCTTCCATCCTCAACATAGCGTGATCGTCAAGTCATTAACTAACTGATGTCGATGAATAGATGGAGTTGGGAGCGTGGTCTTAAAGAGACTTGAGGACGCAGAAGCCGACAACGATAATATCCTTGCAGTTGTTTTATCGGCAGCGACGTCTCATTCGGCCGAAGCCGTTTCGATCACGCATCCCGACGATGCGGCACAGGCTATGCTGTATGAACAGATTGTCAGGCGGGCGGGAATCGATCCCCAAGCAGTCGGTTACGTCGAGATGCACGGCACCGGGACACAAGCTGGTGACCCGACCGAGATGCGATCTGTTACCAATGTCTTCGCGCCTCCCCGTCCCCATGGTCATCGCCAAAAACCTCTGCTTGTAGGCTCAGTCAAATCGAATATGGGCCACGGTGAAGCTGCTGCGGGAATAATGGCATTTATTAAGACCATGTTAGTCTTCCAGAACAACTATATCCCGCCTCATATTGGTGTGAAGACCGGTCTCAACCCCGCACTGCCGGACTTGGATAAACTGGGCGTAGTCATTCCATTCCACGCTGCTCCCTGGGGACCTACTGGTTCGCACAAAAGGCTGGCAATGGTCAATAACTTTGGCGCGGCTGGAGGTAACACGGCTATGATCATTGAAGAGGCCAGCCCCAGAACACGACTGCGTGAAGATACACGAGAAGCTCATACCATTACAGTATCGGCAAGGACTGCTCAATCCCTCAGCTGGAACATCAGGCGACTTGTCGACTATATCGAAAGTCCGCAAGAGGACTTGTCCCTTGCTGATGTTGCCTACACTCTCTCAGCTCGGAGACGCCACTATGAGTACCGGAAGTCTGTCGTAGTTAAGTCCTTAGCCGACGCCGTTAAACAGCTTCGGCCGCACATCGAAACTGCTGCGGCTCAGACTCCGACTTCAGTCAAACGACCGCCAGTCGCTTTCGCCTTTGCCGGCCAAGGTACCTTCTATGTAGGTATTGGAACGCAACTCTACCGCGACTCTCCTTTCTTCCGCTCGCAGATCGATCAGTTTGACAGTCTTGCACGTCGCCAAAACTTCCCGTCACTCTTACCTGCCATCGATGGGACGGGAACGCGCGAGGATATGCCAGCCTCCTCCATGCACCTCGCCATCGTTTGTGTCGAAATCGCTCTCGCTCGACTGTTCGTGACGTTTGGTCTCAAGCCATCTGCAGTCATCGGACACAGTCTAGGCGAATACGCCGCACTTGCCGTTGCTGGGGTGCTATCCGACAGCGATACCGTCTTCCTCGTCGGGACACGTGCAGCCATACTAGAGTCAAAATGCAAGTCATATACTCATGGCATGGTCTCCGTCCGCGCTTCTGTGGCCGACATTATGCGCGAAGCGGACGGTTTACTATTTGAAATCGCTTGTATTAATAGCCCCAAAGAAACGGTCGTTGGAGGATCCGTCGAGAACCTAGAAGCCTTCTCGGATCGTTTGTCCAAAGCCGGATATAAGACAACGCGTTTAGACGTGCCACATGGGTATCATACGGCTCAGATGGACGAGGTTGTTGATGACCTTATTCGTAAAACCCAAGGGATCGTTTACAATAAGCCCAGAATCCCTATTATATCACCTCGTGATTCGCACGTCATCGAAGCGGGTGCTAGCATCGATTCATCGTACTTGCCTACATCCTTACGGAAGACAGTCGACTTTGCCGGCGCTCTCAATGCGGCGTCGGAATCTGGTGTAGTGTCAAAATCCACTGTCTGGATCGAAATGGGCCATCAACCCGTGTGCAGCGGTTTTGTCAGCCGTACTTTCCCTGAAACTCGTCTAGCGTGCTCGACCCTACAGCGCGACACCGACAATTGGACATCGCTAGCGAAAACGCTGAACAGTCTATACGAGACCGGACTCAACATTGACTGGAACGAGTACCATCGTCCGTTCGAGCCAGCACTTCGACTCGTTAACTTGCCTATCTACGCTTGGAACAACAAGAACTATTGGATCCAGTACAGGGGAGACTGGAATCTGACCAAAGGCCAGAAACTTCCAGAGCCCGCGCTTCCTATCGTCAACGGTTTCAGAACATCGAGTGTTCATCGACTCTACTCGGAAAATTACGACTCGTCAACTGCACAAGTTATAGGGGAATCCGATATGACCGATCAATCACTCAAAGACGTGATAGAAGGGCATGCCATGAACGGTTATGGCGTCGCCTCATCGGTAAGTTAATCATACTCGCTCCTTTTTCTCCGTCGTCTAACCTGTCATAGTTCCTTCATGCCGAAATGGCATTCACGCTGGCCCAAAGGATCCAAGACAAGGCATTCTCATTGAAATTCAGCGGGATGGGTATCAATGTGGCCAACTTCGAGTATCACGACCCGGTCGTGAAACATCCAAACCCTGTTGACCCGCAACCTATCCTCGTCAACGCCGAAGCCAACTTGGAGAAGGGTGAAGTCTATGTGAAGTGGTTCAACCCGGCCAACGACAAATGGTACTGTCACGCTACAGCTTACTATGAACACGCTTCCACCTGGCTATCCGACTGGGCTCGGACAACAAGGCTCGTTACCGGCCGCATCGACGCGCTCAATGCCATGGCAATGAACGGCGCAGCCAACAAGCTCACGACCGAACTGGCATACACCCTCTTTGGCAAACTGGTAGATTACTCTAGCATGTATCGCACCATGCAGTCGGTCATCCTCCATGAAGACGAAGCCATGGCCGAAGTCGTCTTCCCTACAGATACTCAAGGAGATTGGGCCGTGCCACCGCATTTCATCGACGGCGTCGTGTCTCTCTCCGGCTTCATTCTGAACGGCGGCACTCACTTCGATAACACGAACAACTTCTTCATCACGCCATCATGGAAGTCCATGCGATTCGCCAAGCCGTTGACCCCTGGTGGTCGGTATCAAGCATACGTAAGGATGGTGCCCGAGTCTGCCGACGAACACAACAGCAACAACAGTCTCGCTTCCTACGTTGGCGACGTTTACATTCTACAAAACGGCGAGATTGTCGGCGTGGTCGAGGCCATCTTGTTCCGGCAGTGGCCTAGGTTGATGCTTAACCGGTTCTTCCGCCCTATATCTTCTCCTACTGCAGTCGCCGCGCCCACCAATCAGAAGCGGAATAAGAAGAGGATTGCGTCTCCAAGCCCACTCCTCCCATCCGCAAGTATCCTGCAGGAAAAGGCAATGGCGACGGCTCTAGCCGCGAAAATGACTTTGACGCCGCCGCGCTCTGGACCGATCAGTAAATCGGGCGGTAGCCCCAAGGTGATGCCGGAGCGGCGATACGACCTCCTCCCCACCCCAAGCGCTTCGCCGCCTCTGAAGGGCCATGACCCTAGCCATAACCATGCTATAGGGGATACGGACATAGGAAACAGCTACGAAGAAGACCATGGTGATGATGATGATGATGTCGCGGCCCACGCCATAAACATATTGGCCGAGGAGCTCGCCGTCGACACGGGCTTACTGACCGACGAGTGCGAGATTGCGGACATCGGACTCGACTCGCTCATGTCCCTCGTCATCTCGCAGAAGTTTCGGGAGGAGCTTGGCATCGAGATACGTGATGCATTCTACCTCGAGGTGACGACGGTTGGGGACCTGAAGAAGCTGGTTTCTTAGCTTGAAGGGATTGCATGCCTTGTTTTCTTATTGCTTGTATGGATGTATTTAGTTCTTTGAGATGGCTGCATATGGGATGAATAGACGCGGTTCGCAACAACACGTCTTCATAGTGTAAGTAAGTATATAGAGGCACGATAAACTTGCTGGTTTTATATAGAAGGATAGAAAATGCACACAATTCATTCAGTGATTAAACCACTACCCATGTGAATGTCACTAGGTCTACGTTGGATGAACAAGATCGAACTGTCACAGCCATAAAAGAATGATGACGGCGGCGCTGTGACCACCTACGAGGTAATTAGTCCCTACTAGATACCGTAGTTGCTAGGACCTACATAATAATTCGAATAAAAACTCTAGAGACAGCATAACAGAGTTGTCATAGCTCCATTCCGGACTAGCTCCGGCCCGAAGCACAGACACTGGATACGGATTGGGAAACACCATGAGACCACACGCGGTTGCCACCATCACATTTGCGAACGTTGTGCTAGCACCTCACTTGCATAGAGTGCATCGATAGAATCCTGCAGGATGTTGGGAAGACAGGCATACGAGCAACTGGACCCGCTGGGTTGGGTCGCCTCGAAATATAGGCATCAAGAACCAGGGTACAGGAGCAAACCTCTAGACTCTAGAGGACCAGTTACAGACCAAGAGTTCGCGACATGGGAGGCTAGTATTACCAGCACAGGCATTGAGGATTTCCTAGATCTATGTAGGCGCCATGCAGGGAACTTGGACGACCGTGGCATCTTGGCCGCAACATATAGTCTGGCAGCCAGGGAGGGCATCGATAAGCGGTATTGCCGCCTCCTATTTTTACAGTTTTATACTACTAATTAGTGAGCACTCCTATAAATATGTATAAGCTAGTGAAGGCAGTCTCTACAACTTATGCGTAGTACTAGCTATAAATCTGCTCGCAATGACAGGAAGGCATGTTTCGGATTTTAATTTACAAAAAATGTGGTTTCGAGGACCTTCTCCCCCTGGGCGGCTAAGTGGGACTGGTCCGCCGCTAGCAACAATTGCTCGAGATCTCGGAGCCATCTTTGACAGAAAAGATGGACTGGAACGACTCGACACTGTAGGTTGTAGTAGATACGTCAATCGAAGTAGTCATAATAATAGCCGTGTCGGAAAAAGCATTTGTCAACGTGGTAGAAGCCGTGTCTTTCCTTGTAGACGGTAAAAACCAACAAACAGAGTAGTTCGAGTAATTCTCGATCTTCAATAGTTCTAGAGGTCCTAACTGTGTGGCAGCATATGCTAAACAAGGCTGCTAGTGATTTTTGTAAACATGTTAAGATCTTTTTTCCGTTTTAGTGTTTGGGGAACAATTCTGCCAAGCTTGGAGCAGGACGCATATTGCTTAGGGCGCCTCCTTGTCAGCGTACACTAGCTACCTCATACAAAAGGGCTGCGGACTTGTTTGTTGCTTGATGACTTGTTTCCTAAAACACCCAAGACGCTAAATGGGGGGAGGGGGTTGATCGAATGGAAGCCTAACAAACGCTGACGTCTTGCGTGTGTACTACGTGTACCGTGTGTACCATGTGTACCACTTGTTGTGAGACGAGTTGTGCCATCGATAGATATGCTGTGTGTTTTTGTAGTGTGCTTCGTAGTACGTGTAGCTACGGCTATCCTCAGACCTCCTGCCTCTGTTTACAGCGGACCAGATTACTGCCTGTGTTGGGCTGCTATATACACACGCAAGTGCAGTTGTCTCCCAACGGGCTGCAGAAAGTAGACAAAAGCGTCCCCGAGCCCTCAACATATCGAATTTCTTAAGAATAAGCTATACGCAGCGCTATTTCGGCTAAAGACAAGATATGCATTATGCTACTGACACTTAAATATATATAGATAAGCCTAGGTTTCCAAAGCATCTAGAGCAGAATGTGAAAGCTTCCACGGGCCTATTCGTAGGACATTAAGATCCGCAGCTCTCTTCGCCAACATAATCAGCTCGAACAGTCGCTTCCCGACGTTCGGATCGTCGAGAGGATACGCCTTGATGAAGATGTGGCTTGCATCTTCAGCACGAATATCTTCACTAAAATCTGAGGGACTTATGGTCTTAACACGTAGAGGCGAGGACAAAAAGTCACCAGCATAGGAATTCCCAGGCGCAGTGCGCGGGGGTGGACACGGGGTTGGTGGTACGTGAGCACTTTCCTGCGAGCTAGCAGGCTCTTCTGGGGTAGTTTCTCGAATTCTTTTTTGACCGAAAGGCGAATATCGCGAAGCAGTGCGGTTCAAAGGTGTCATAGGAGAGCGGGGACCACAATTCGGGCTACGCACAGGCGTGAGGTGTCGCATATGCTCAATGCTGTCATTTATGAAGGGAATTTCAAAGTCACCATCATAAAAGTCTAGCCAATCATGTGTTTCACGACCAAGTGGTGACGTATACTCAGGCTCTTCGGTGACATCTGACAGGAGAGACACCGAGTGTGACGATTGGAGGTTCGATGAGCGAGTAGTCATAGCGTGGCTCTGAGACTGAGGATTACGAGTCCTTGACAATTGAAAGAGAACCACTTCAAAATTTGTCTGCACCCAACCTAAGGGAATATTGAGGTCGATGCAGCATTGAACAGCTTGCGCTAACCACGACTCGTGGCAACCCACAGTCCCAGGCAGAAATTCCGTCGCGTTCTTGGTTAAGTCGGCGTGTTTGACCTTTGCCTCGCCAAATGCTACGATTCTGGCTTCGAGGTCTCCCAGGTTTGGTGGCGTGGTCGGATCTCCGCCGACTACGAACATATCTGGCCCAACATGCACCTCGGGTCCTCCTTCAAGTCTATTATCGTCGGTCCCATAGCTGCGAAAATGTTTTGGCGTGCCAATAACCGATGTACCGGGAGACACGATATCAAGAGCTATGTTGAGTCGAAGGATTAGCGTGGACTTGAGAAGATCGACCATGTTAGTCTCGCTACCAAGATATCGAGTCCAAGGGAAAGCCGTTGGCTTCCAGTTGGATGGATAGCCAGTTGGAAGTTTCTTAAACTTATCAAGATAGGCTGGATCCTCTTCAAAGCTAGACCATTTACGTAGCCCACGGCGTTCAACTCGAAGTGTTTTAAACCTTGGATCAAATCGGTTCGAAGGCGCGTCATTGGGGTAATAAAAATCGAGCTCGTCCTTACGTATAACGAGTATGTTCTCGACGTCCATGGTGGTTAGCGAAGAGAATGCTATGAATCGCAGTTGGCCGCCTCCCCTCTCTCTATCCTCTACCCCATTTCCTTCACTTTCATTTAAAAATTTAGCTCAAGCCCCTCACTCGCAGAATAGCACCTCTCTGCCTAGAGTGGTGGCTTAATCGAACGGGGCTGAGCGGGGTTGTGATGCCATTCTATCTCCGAGATACATACAGAAGTTGGGGTTAAAAATCCACACATTCTGCCAAGACTCGAAGGACTATATGATCAGAGCCGTTATTAAGAACACTGTATTTCTAAGTGCACCTTACTTGGTATAGTACATTTACGGCATGCGTAGTAGCTTTCTCACACTTTACTGGTAGCTGACAGAAGGCTTGATTCTGGGGGCTCATAGCAATACTAAGGGCTCGTGTTGATTATGTAATACAAACAAAGTGCGGCTGTGTGGTTTTGGCCCCAAGCTCTGTAGCTGTTAGAATATATGCAATAATAACGCAAGCTACTAATAATGTGTTAGCTGCATCTCACTCTTGGCCTAGTGGTAGAATCCAACAGGAGCACCTAGGTATGTACGGCTTACTTAATCCAGTCTAGTGGGTTATTTTCACACTGTGAAAGCCAAACCAAAAAGGTAATCAAAACAAAAACAATGACGAAACGCGGCTCGCGACCAAAGTCTAAACATTGTACATACTGGAAAGCTTTCCTAACTCTAACTCCCACATAGTAGTAATAAGTGTAGCCTCCATCAAATTGCCTTGATTACTATCATGAGACCATGGCCTTTTCGGCCAAAAGAACGCCGGTTGATGACCTCCGACAGTCACTGAAGAGCCTGAGAATCAACAGAGCACGCGCGAGCCTGACAACCAACAAAGCACGCGCGAGAGACTACAGGGTCAGCAAACCGCGCCAGTTAGACCGAGCAACGGCAGCGGCAGAAGCGTACGCAATGCGTCCGCTAGTCAACTGGACTAGACACAAATTGGGTCAGTTGAAACCCGAGCAGCAGGACCGAGCAATAGCAATCCTTAACGCGCTACAACACATGGAACGATTTGCGGAACGAGCGCCGCAACTACGTCCCCAACAAAGTGACGATCCTGCCCACGGTCAAGTCGTGCTCGAATATCCCTGGCATCGCTTCTCAAAATGCCTCCGCGGCCGTTCTCTGCCAGACTTGAAGAAACTAGATCTACCAGAGCTACGGAGATGTGTCGTCCAGGACCTTGATTTACTGTATGCACAACATTTCCCCTACACTCCCGACTTGACGAGACTTGCAGTCGTGGAAAATATCTCTATTAGGCCTGCCTTTAGGCCATTTATTGGCGCCCTCGACTTCGACTTTGACATTGATATCAATGATCCAACAGTCCCGTGGGCCGAACTGATGCGGACGAGGAGACAGATGGTTGAGGCTCAGTTCGATGTGGTCGAGGTAATACCTTACTGACGCCGTGGGAACCTAATTGACTGATCGCTAATTACCCAGCACAGCTTCTAGTCGCGCTGTCCGAGTCTACCGAAGTTTTGTCTGAGCGAATACCAATCGACTTAGATCCTAGTATTGTCGGTAAAATACTACGAAAGCTTCACCCGCCGACAAAAGAAAGTAGTCAAATCATTCGACACTTAAACGGGTACTCTGCCGAACTTGGTCGATTCATGCTGGAAGTCGGCTGGTCAAATTTGCTCTGTCTTCCTCGGCGCCAGGAACCCATGGATATTACCAAGGATTGGAAGGTGGCTTGGAAGGAAGATAGGATAGATAACTATCTTCCTATAGTTGATCATGTGCTCAACCTGATTGATCAATCCATCCGCGATGGAGGCATGCGGAATAGCGACCTTTTGTGCGATCGCGCCTCCTTACTAATCATTCAAGCCGTTATGCTTATTCACCAACACGCCAAGGTTATCCCGGTCTATGCGTCCGAGGGATTGTTTCGGAAAAGCAGCGACGACACAGCTGACTCGTATACCACATACGAAGGCTTTGTATCTGTCGCACATACCCGGCATATGGCAGAGAAAGCAATCGGCGAACTAACCGAGGTGGGAGGCAAGCTTGATAGATATGTTAAGCGCTTTGTCTGAACACATGCTGAAAAATCCACTATCCACTATTTCTAATGATGCGGCAGCATTCAACCCAGAAAAGTCGTGACAACACGTCGGAGATATCGAGGCACAAAGAGCACTCAAATCCACTTAAGTGCTCTCCGGGAACCAATCAATTGTCTTCAGGTCTCACTGTCAATCGATGAGCCAGAGTGGTGGGCTCACGCGCTTTTCGGGTTTATTTCCTTGGCTCAACTTGTGGATGCTAGGAGTAATAAAACTCTCTCTGCCGCACCTATTGCCGTTCGGGACTGCTCGATAAACGAGTAGTAAATATAAGCTGTCAGGTACCATCACTAATGTCATCCTAAGCGAAGGCGTCAAATCCGGCCCTTTCGCTATAGCGCCTAACAGGACACAGACCACGGACAACAACAAAGTCAACACCTGTTTAAGCAAGCCCCGCATAACATCAAGTAGTCAAGGGCCAAGGGCACATACTGTTACCAAGTCCCTTCTCCGGTTATCTATAGGTGTGCTAAGGAAACCGAACTATATAAGAGAATTACTGCTTGGGCACCCTCCAGCCGGCAACGGAGCGTTAGTTTTGTGTGATGTATGCTAGCCCCTAGTCCAGAGGGCCTTACCCGTGACTAACGGTTAAGAGCAAATGGAATAGGACAGTGATTGGTCAATTATCTGCACCGTAGTCACACACCGTCTCATGTTAGAATAAGAAGACTCGTGGGCATCGTTTCATCATTTCTCTCTACCTAATAGATGCTTTCATCGCAATGCATTTCTAGTTCTTCTATGGCTGCCATACAATTTCAATGAGAGAAAGTCGAGAATCCGTTGGGTACCTGACATCCGTGACCTTGAAACGCTGATCCGCCTGAGTAATAACTTCTTTCCATTCTTCGACGTCACGAATCTATTATTCAGGTAAGCCTCGTGCAAGTTCTACGAGGTTTCTCTAGATGTGCTTACCTTGGCGTTGAAAAGGATCAACATACCGAAATCAATATTTCTGACAACACGCCGACCGTCAGCAGTTTCTCCAAATGAGAGGTGCGCAATGGGTTGAATATCTTACCGTTGATTCCGCTCGACGCTTAGACTCATCGTGCCAGCCGGAGGCATGATCTCGTCGAAGATGATGACCTTAGCGCCAGGCTTCAGAGACGGGATTAGCGCTCTCAAGATGCGTTGGACATGAGCATCAGGCCAGTTGTGCAACACCCAGCGAAACAAGTATCTGTCAATGACCAAGGCCAATGGTCAGCACGCGATAAGGAGACGCGGTATATGATCTTTCACTTACACGTCAGCGCCCTTGACAGGCTGCTCGTTGAAAAAATCATGAGGCATAAACGAGACATTCTTGCCCTCTCGTACCCTGGCAGGTTCTATTGTCGCAGGTAAGTCCTGGACCACGATCTCGAGGTCCGGAAACTTGTCGGCCAATGCAAAGGCCACAGTGCCCGTGGACCCGCCGAGGTCAACGAGTTTACCCATCTTGGAATCGCTCGGCCAACTGTCGATGAGATGTCGGGGCGAGTACGCATCATCCTGTTGAAACGCCCCCATGACACCGGCGAATCTCCGAGCTTGCTCAGGGTGCTTCTCGAGGTACATATACATGCCGGGCTCGCCGTTCCCTTTAGCGAACATGAAACCCGTCTTTCCGGGATCATTGGCCTCGGGCGCTTTTGTCAAAGCCTCGGTCAGCCCAGCGGCGCCGGGAAGCAGAACGTCGTTGGACAGGCCGGTCCAGTCTTTGATGAGGGGGTTACGCGCCATGACCTTGGTCGTCGCCGTGTGCGCTACGTGGCCCGGCCGTGGCTCGTAGAACATGTGGTAGGGCATGCCCGACCGTAAGACCTGGCGGAGAACTCCCGCGCTGACATTGACGGCCTTGGAGAGGTCCTCGTATGACACGTCGCCCGTGAGAGGCACCCTGGGCGCAACGTCGAAGTCGAAGATGAATTGGGTCACGGCAAACATGGTCATGACCGCCCATCCCGGTACGAGGCGCAGCTCGACGGGCCCCGTCGCCAGGTCGCCCAGTTCCAGACTCGCATCGATGAGAGCCCGTCGGCATTTCTCGATGTAAGGCGGATATTTTACATCAAGCGGTGCCTCAGGTCCTAGGCTGAGAGGCGGTAACCCCTGCTCCTGACGATACGCCTCGATTTTGGCGGTGTTGTCACCGATTATCTCCGCTAAATGAGCGGCACGGCTTGTATTGGAAGCCATAATTAAATTCTATAGTAGATGATAGTAGAAAAGTCCTATTCGTCTCACCCTACGAATGGTCTCGGCTTATGATTTATGTGACACATCTCGAGCCATGGGTGTTGCTAAGCCTATAGAGGGGCTGATCAGGGCCGACATTGCTGTCAGCGGCGTCTGTAGTAGTTTTCAATGACAAAACCACATATTTACAGGCGCTCTCACAAATTCTTGTCAGGGGCTCATTGTGCGAGTAATACTGCAAGTCAGCTCTTAAACGGAGTTAAGCAGTCGGGGTTAACTCATGTGGTGATAAGTATAAGCAAAACGTAACTACCGGGGCGTAAGCAACGTGTAATACTCCCTGTGTGTAAGTTGCAAATAATTATTACGGTCATGTAAGCAACGCATAACTAAGCCATCTGAGACAATGCCGTCGGCTTTTTGTGATAGAGTTATTCCCAAAAGCGCGCCATGCAATGAAAGTCGACGAGTAGATTGGCTTTAATGGGTTGAATGATGCTGCCGCGACTGCAATGGTCCAGGGTCTAGAGACACAACATTAATCAGATAACAAAAATGGATGTGTTTCAGAGTCAGTAGGCAGCCGAAGCTTGATATTAGAGCCTAATTGTAGTAGATAGTTGCGGCTTAAGTGATACTTAATTAAGTTTGCTCATGGCTTTCACAGGGAGAGCTACGACTAGGGCTTTGGGCCAATTGTGTGTAGGTTCCCAAGATAGCTGACGAAACTAGATACTCTAAGGGATGATAACACCTACCTATGCTTTGATGAGGAAGCCTCAACGTTGAATAAGGCTTGTACCGTATTGAGAAGCTAGAGTGATAGCAGATCGTACGTCGCAACTACGAGTAACCTCTAGATGTAATGCTCTCGATACTTGCGCGCCATACGGAAAGCTTGCCTTTGCAAATTATTTTCTTTAAAGCGGTTATCTAGCCCAATGTCATATTGACTCTCAACTCGGTACACGTACAGTTACTCGTAAAGAATACTGCCTAGCGTGACATCAACGTCAACGTGTCTTTCAACCCAGCCCGCTAGCAACGCGGTAGACGAAATGAGACACAAGTAATGACAAAGTATCAACATGGCACTTTCACGGGTTGTCACATATTTCTAGGTGATAAATATATATAACTAAATTAACACGCTCTCCGCTATTTGCCGTTGCGAGCTCATGATGCCTTTAGGCTTGCCTCCACAATCCCGAACTCCAATCCTGGCGCGCGATGAATTCCATCGACCTTCAAGCCGGCCTGGTCGAGGACATCACGAAAGCCTTTCTCGGTCCTTTCTTTGCCGCCGATGCACAGCATAATCATGTCAGATACAATGCTAAATGCAGTACCGTTGTCGTCAAATAGGATATTTTCCGCTATTAATACTTTTGAATCTGAAGCCATCACTGGTACTATCTGCTTCAGCAGTTTCACGAGCTCGAGATCGCCCAGATTGTACGCTACGGCGCGTAGATGATACGCCTTTGCGTTCGCGATCGGCTGCCGAGTTAGATAGTCGTGTTGTAGAAGCTTCACACCAGCCGGTAGTAAGCCCGTCGTCCTAGCCAGCTCGAGCGTCTCTGCGCGGTCTTCCAAGACGCATTGTTCGGGGTGTATCTGAGGAAAAGCACTTAGGACCTCCTTGATGACGTGTCCATTGCCCCCACCAACGTCCACGAAGACGGGCCTCTCACGATCTTCAGAAGCTAGCTTAGAGTAGTCGAAGAAGCCCGTGTATGGCCGCAAGTGCTGCACGTTTGATGCTAACGTGTGTATGCCCTCCGTTCGCTCCGGCATCTCGGAGAGAATCTCAAATGTTGACTTGCCCTCGTGCCCTTCGTTCCATGTGAAAGGACTGTACTTGGCGCTCATTGCCTCCTCCTTGGGTCGCACAGCCAGATACTCGGGCAGCCTGACCAAGGCCCGGACACCTTCGTCGTAGCAGGGCGCGAAAAGCCGCCCGATTTGTCCAGCGTATGCCAGAGATGTCTGCGTATGCCGGTAATTCCCGCTATTCTCGCGTACCAGAAAACCTGTCATTGTCACCACCCTCAGAAGACGCTCGAGCAGGGATGCTTGTGTCACGGTAGCTGCGGCGAGACCTTGAAGAGAGATGGAACCCGTAGCCGGAATAGCCTGAAGGATGTTCAGCGATAGAAGTGTCCTGATGACGGACGTTTCCATAGTCCTAAGGATCAATGAGGTGGCATGCTCTGCAGGAGACTGCAGGAGACCGACGAGTTCCTTGGATTTCTTCAAGAACGGCAGGCTGTCGACCATGAACAACTCCGAGGAGCCCTCGAAGGACTTGCTCAATTCAGCAAGTTCTGCCGTGAGGGCCTTGATACGATTGATTTGATCAACCGTCATTATAGTGGGCTTGACGGAAGCAGCGGGGGGTGTGAATCCGAGGAGATACTTCCCAGGTAGAGGAGGGGTTTTTCACGATAGTAAAAATCGCAAGCACGGTCCGTTATGACTTATACGACTTATACGGCCTTATTTATTGATACTAGGTCACCGAATTTCTGCAAGCCTTTCCAGTTTTTCTTACCATTGTACAGCAGCGTTGACCAGTAAGATCATTGAGGCCCTTATACCTGGTCAGCCATGTAAGCCACTTGTCACACAATGTCATCGTCAGATAGAGCGCTGTAAGCATACCAATAACCCCAAAATGAGAAAGTGATAATGCCTCAATCATATATGCATAGCTCTTTGATATGTTTATGATTATGTATATGCAGTATAAAATGCGGTACCCGCCGTGGCTATTACTTCTTACTCAGTAAGTGTCACAAGTCCACCACTTAATACAGCATTAACATGTCCGAGATTGTGAAATGGTTTCAGGAGTTTGAGGCTCTCTGCGGCCGGATTCCCACATTGTTTCCTTCTGGAATCGAGGATGAGAATTTCCGCATCCGGGCCTTGCGCCTTGCGCAGAAGGTCGTACATCAGCTCCATACCCCTATGACATTTGCCGAAGCGCAGACATGGGCGCCACTGGAGCTGGTTGGCGCCGGCGTGGCATGTGAGATGGGCATATTTGACGTCCTTTCTAAGAGCTCGGAACCCCTCAGCACCGCAGATATCGCTAAAGAGGTCAATGCCGATCCGGGCTTGGTTGCTCGAATACTGCGTCTGTTGGATGCGCACTACATGGTCGACCAAGTCTCCCTAGACCAATATACGGCAAACACAATCACGCGAGACTACGTACAGCCCTACCGAAAAGGCAACGTCATGACCCAGTGAGAAACTTTGCCTCTTTTTCTATTTCCGCTTAGGTTTCTAACCCGTATAAACTCAGAATTGGTCTAATGCCCTCATATTTCGCCCTACCGGCGTGGCTTCGCGCCAACAACTACAAGGTGGAACCCGACGCCAGCCACTGTGCCTGGCAACTCGGGGCCAACACCGCCGAAACATTCTGGGAGAGCATGTCTAAAGATCCAAGTTTGAGCAAGTACTTCAATGACTATATGGCGGTTCCCCGTACGACCCAAGAGGAAGACTTCGCCAGCTTCTACCCCTTCGAGACTGCTTTTGCCAACTCCAATTCAGACGAAATTATCTTTGTCGACATGTAAGTGACGTTCTTCGTAGCCACAAGGGGAAAAAGAGTCAAATTAACATTATCATCTCACGACGCAGTGGCGGCGGCCTCGGCCACCAAGCTCTGCGCATCCGCACCGCATTCCCACGGTCACGCGGTCGCGTAATCCTGCAAGACCTGCCGCAAGTCACCAGCAAGATCGCTTCCGGCTCTCTCCCCGGCGTCGAGATCATGGAGCACGACATGGCGGACCCACAACCGGTTCAGAACGCGCGTATTTACTACCTCCGCGGCGTCCTGCACAACCACGCCGACCACGTGGCTCTCCGGTTCTTCCAGCGCTTCGCCGCCGCCATGGGCTCCGAGTCCAAGCTGCTGATCCATGAAGCCCTGGCCACGGATCTCAACCCCTCCAAGGACATCACGAGGTTCGACTTGAGCATGCTAGCCTCGTGCGGAGGCGCGCAGAGGTCGGAGGCGGAGCAGAAGGCCTTGCTAGAGAAGGCAGGGTTAGAGGTCACGGCCTTGTTCCGCACGCCGAGAGACTGGTCGATTATGGAGGCTAGATTGAAGCTGGATTAGAGACGTAGAGAGACGAACTTTCTTTGGCTTACGTGTCAGTATTAACGGCGTGGGGTGCTAAGGCGATTATTATTTAGCTTAGCATGCGTGAGCTGTTCATTGTTCGTCTCAGTAACCTATGATCCAACCGTAATGAGTGCATTGGCCTGTAGTAAACTGGAGTCGATCGCGCTGGAACTGAATATTTCCAATGGCAACTCCTCTAGAACCATGCCAAGAAGAATTTCTCGGCCGACTTTTGTGCGCAGCATCGTGAGTGAGTAGGGTAACACCAATACTCAACGACAGTCGAGGCGGTTTCTCCTGTCAGGATTATTGAAAGAACAGAGCAGCAGAGGCAGAGTCATGGAACATCTAGTCTTGACAAGCAGTTAAACGGGATCGAATTGTATTACTTAGGAATTAACCCCAGCTCTCTAAATTTATTGAAGGTATTAACGAACGCTTGATGAGAATCAATATGACCGGTCCATCCATAACGACGCGCTTTGTTCACACTCAGCGTCGCGCTCCAGGTCCGTGCGTAGAGGAAATCCCCAATCTCCCAGCCGACCAGGTCAAACGTCGCCTTCGCACCCGGCAAGCCCTGGCGATCACACAAGTCATCCCACACCTTTCGCTTGTCCTTGCACCACTCGGCAAAGCTCCATTCGAGCTGTAGTGTGCCCTCCTTCGGCACGGGCTTCTCAAACTGCTGGTGGGGATCCGCTTTCGCGCCGAGACTCTCCGCCAGACGCGGCCACATATAACGCCAGGAGAAATAATCGCCATTCGCGACGTTGAAGGCCTCGTTCGCGCAGGACTTGCGCGTCGAGACGAAGACCGCCAGGTCCGCTATAAGCGGCGCGTACGACGCATCCTCAGCGCCTTCCCAATACCGCTGGTTCGTCGGCATGGGCGCGTCCGCGTCAAGCTCGCGACAGATCAGGAAGTACACCGCCAGCGTCAAGGCCGCGTTCAGGCCGTAGGGCTGCGCATTTGCGCCGATAATGGCCTCGGGTCGGATGACGTTCCACGACCAGGCCTTGCCGCCGCGCCGCTGCATCTCGGCCAACTTGTCTTCTTGCGGGAAGTAGAAGTTCTCGAACGGCCCGTAGCGGCGCGGGTCCTCTTCCCGCGCCGGAGACGGCACGGGCTCCACGTGCAGGTTGTAGTACTTCCCGCCGGTCTGGAGCGTCACGTTCTCCAGCCGAGGTGCTGTCCTGTCCAGAGCTTCTATGAAGTTTTCGAACAAGGCCGTGTTGGCCGTGTACGAATCTGCGAAGTCGTCCTTGTGCAAGTAGGAGCAGAAATAGGCGTGCGTGACGGGCGCGCAGACCTCTTTCATCTGCTCCACTAGGGACGAGGCATCATGTGTGAAGTCGAGAGCGATGAACTTGATGCGAGCATCCCTGACGGTGGGCTTGAACTGGCTCCTCGACGTTACGATGATAGACCCCCAGTCATCGGAGGTGGTCGTGTTACAGAGGTATTCCACAATGGCGCTGCCGCTGACGCCATTGGCGCCGGTGATGAAAGCCGTCTTTGCCATGTTGTGATGCGTGAATGGTGGTTTTGTCCGAGTACGGCGCACTAGCATTCAGCACCCCGGAGCTGATAGTAGCTGGCGGAGGACACATAGTAGTACACTATCCCAATGAATCAGTGGGCTGATCATATTTGTTGTTGTCTTACCCAACTGACCATCATCCTACAGTCTAGATCGTGAAACATCTTGCAGCTTCCCTTGCCACCAAAAAGCCAATGATCAAAATCAATGAGGATGTCATCGCTGACATGATTTGCAAAGTAAGCTAGTTAGATTAGCGTGCGAGAACCGGCCCCCCTCCCCCAACATTTAGCTTACGAGTAAGCTTTTGCTAATCAGTCACTCCATAAGCAACCTCCTATGGGCACCCGTAGAATGGCATTGCTTCGTTGTGTGGCGATGCCTTAGTGGAGGCTCCATGAAAGAGATAAGGTGCTATTGAATTATTGCCGATGTCAGCGATGCATTATGAATTAGTTAACCCAGTATTGTACGGCAAGTAATTGGTAGAATTGGCCAGTATTCATGACCATAATCACAACTGTAATTCTCAGTACCAAGTACAAGGTAAAGTGCCCGTCATGATTCGGATTATGATCTCGATTATGGATACACAGCACACGTTCATGAATACTACCTAAGCCTGTGTCCAATTTCTTCAGAGAAGTAGATACTATGCTGAGCCCTATTAGGACCGGCAATATCCGACCGAAAGCTCAGACAACCAAACTCATACAAGAACGATGATGTCTATCGGCTTCATTGTCGGAGCTGGTTTGTTAGCCGCTGTTGTGTATGTCGTGTCTTGGTGTATCTACTGTCGGACATTTCATCCCCTCAGCAAAGTCCCCGGGCCGTTCTGGTCGTCCGTCACCCGATTATGGTTGACCTACGCCGTTTCGAGGGGAGATCTCGACGTGGTGCAGCGGAAGTTGCACAAGAAGTACGGACCGCTTGTCCGGATTGCACCAGATGAGGTCGCCTGTGCAGATCCCGAAGCTATTCGCAAGATATACAGCACGGCCTCACCGCTAAACAAGACCGATTTCTATCACATCTGGGATGCGGGAGCATTCTCCAAGTACCCCAACGCCTTCGCCATCGTCGATGAAAAGTTACATCATGAACGGAGACGTATCGTGAGCAGCGTGTACAGCATGTCTAATGTCTTGACTTTTGAGACATACATTGACAACTGTAACCGCTTGTTCACCCAGCGCTTGGTCGAGCGTACTACCCCTGAAGAAGCGGTCGATCTTGGGGATTGGTTTCTCTGGTGAGACCTCGTTTCTTCTTTGAACTTATAGCGGCCCAAATGCTAATTAGACACGGGCGATAGGTACGCCTACGATGTCATTGGGGAGCTCTTTTTCGGTCAATCGCTCGGTTTCATAGAAAATCGCGGTGACCAGGGCGCCTTTCTCGCGTCTCTGGAATTGATGCTTCCCGTCCTAACCACAGCAGCGGCCTCCTCCCCCTGGGTCCGTAGCTTGATCATGGGTACATTTATGCTTAGCTCGACCGCGCGCAAGGGGCTCAAAGGAATGAACCGCATCATTGAGACGGCGCGCACGAGCGTAGACAATAGAGTTTCTGCCGACGCGGCTTCCAGCAAACGGGAGCGGAAGGATATTCTGCATAATCTATTGAACATCGTTTGGTCTAAGGGGGACGAATTGGATTTTGGTATAGAAGACGTAAAAAACGAGGCTTTTGCGGCTTTGTAAGTGACAACCACGTAGACTACGTGGCATTTACACTGTGCTGATATATTTGATTTTGTAGGACAGCAGGCGCAGACGCCACAATGATTGAGTTGCAGGCTGTCTTCTACTACGTCATGAAGGACCGTTCTGTATATGATGAGCTTCGAAGGGAGGTCGACCAAGCCGTCGAGAGCGGGAAGATATCCGAGACACCCAGTTATTCCGAAGCCATCCAGCTCCCCTTTCTTAAAGCAACGATCAAAGAGGCACTACGGTTACATCCGGGCGTCGGGTTCACGATGCCTCGGATCGTGGATCAGAATGGCATTGAGTTAGCAGGAATGTACATCCCGCCGGGGTGGAAAGTCGGCATGAACGCCGCTGTCGTGGGACGAGATGCGGGCGTCTACGGCTCGGATGCCGATACGTTCCGTCCGGAGAGGTGGATCGACCGCAATGATCCCCTCATGGAGAGGTGCTACAATCTGGCGTTCGGAGCAGGCACAAGAACTTGCATTGGCAAGCAGGCAAGTCTGCCCAGATGTTATGCTTGTTCCATTATGAGGCCACGGGGCATCACTAACATGGCCACAGATTGCGCTGAGCGAGATATACAAGATCGTGCCACTATTGATTCGCAAATTCGAATTTTCCTTAGTTGACCCAGATATGACCTGGACAACCCACGACTACTTCTTCAATAAGCAGGATGGTCTCCGGGTCAAGGTCAAAGTCCGGGACCTATGATTCGATTCAGAGCCACAAGAAGACTGAAAATAATGTGGTTCCAACATGGCGAGCACTCCATCGTGGTCAATCGTGCTGATGGCGGTGCCCCATGACATATAGGACCCTCGGCTGAATAGAGAAATTAAGGATAAGAAATACTAGATTTGCTGTACCTTGCTTAGCGGACCAGGTATCATGTACCATGCGATTAACTAACCCAAACTACTTGACGCGTTTTTATATAATCTTGAGGTAGTAACTACTTAGGTACAGCAGTAGAGACCTGCTAATGTCAATTTGCAATACATCTGTAGTGTTCCTTAAGCCGCGCAAGTGGTGTACATAATAAGCAGTTGGCGCAGCTGTTTCCACTACGGCATGGAAGATTTAGCACATCTTATCGAAAGTCAGCCAGCGCACGGTCATTCTGATAAAGATCAAGTACAGCATACCCAGTATGATTCATCAACCCCCCAGGCGACAACTTGTAACGGCGGTTTCCACTCGGAATGCATAGGCACGAGGGTATTAGTTGCGAGTTTACTACTTCATCTCGATCGACGTCAACATTCAGAGGCTGAGGTTACGTGAGTTTCACTTCACTCACTTGCTCAGTTTCAGTCCGTAGAAGTCTGTATTCGTTTATGGTTCTACTTATCTCATCGGAGAGTTAGAGGTAAAGGAGCGCGGGAGCAGTGATGGGGATCTGTATATGGTACTGAGGATTGACTTCTCTTGAGCGGGACTAGTGGTCTGTAGATGTGCGATAGTGCTCGAGGCAGAAATATCCTTGAGCAGTTATGGAGAGAGCCAAAAGAAAATTCATTGTCATCCCGAGTTCTAACTTTCTTCTGCTTGACACTAGAGGATAAACCACGGAGTGCTTATTGAAACTAATTTGTAAAAGCCTGGTTGCCCTCCTGCCCTTATCTTCAGTAAGACGAGCGGACGTGATTTCCACATTGAGACTCACTGCGTATGGAGGATTGATCAACTCTTTTGAGATACACATACCTGCGTAAGAACCTGTGTTGATAAAATAAGTAATTATAACAGGACTTGAAGGCAGCGAACCGGGAATTGTACAAGTGTTGATACCAGGGTTGGCCAATTAGTATGCCCTCGTTTTAACGAGGGGTATCTTCCCTAAAATTCCCATACATTTTTTTTTTTCTCTAAGGGCCTAATTAAGAAAGAATATTGCTATTTTTGGTAATGCCAAGCTAATGCTAAGCTAACGCCAAGTTTTTTAAAAGCTTAACAGCTAAAATAAAAATGCAAAAGCAAAGTTTTTAACCTAGCCTAGCTATAAAACAAGCTTTAGCTATAAGCTTAAGCTCTACTTAGCTGCAGCCTAAAAAGCTATACTATAAAGTAAAGAAATATAAAGCTATATTATAAAGCTTTATAAAGCTATACTATAAAGCTTTATAAAACTAAACTAAAAAGTATTGCAAAGCTATACTTTAAAGTTTTATAAAATTATATTTTAAAAGCTTATAAAGCTATACTATAAAATATAATAAAACTATTTTATAAAGCTTTATAAGCTATATTATAAAATATTATTAATAATATATTATATATAATATAGTTAATATATTTTATAAATTAATTATATATTTAAGTTAATTATATATATATTTTTTTATATAAAAAATATTTATATATAATATTATAACTAAATAATAAGTTTAAATATATTTTTTTTATATTTATAATATTTTTATTTAACAAGTTATTAAATAATATATAAAATAAAAATTAATATATTTTATAAGTTAATTGTATACTTAAGTTAATTATATACTTAAGTTAATTGCACACTTTTTTTAATCTTTATATAAACAATTTTTAACTTATTATATTTTTATTATATATTATAATAGGCCTTTAAAAAAAGTTTAATATTATTTTTATACTTTAAGCTATTTATATAAACTTAAAACTAAATATTTAATGCGCAGCTAAAATTTATAATATATTATTAATAATTTTAGCAAACTAAAAACGCAGCTATATAATTATATATAATAGCAACTTTAAAAAGCAAAAACTTATTAAATTTAAAAAGCAAGCTATTATATAATATATACTTAACTATATTATGCAATTATTTTTATTTAAATATAGTAGTATTAAAAATATAGCTAACTAATTATTAAAATTATATAATAAAAAATATATTAATAAAAACTAAATTTTTATTTTTATATAATAATAATTAGCTTTTATAATATGTTTTAATTATTAAATTAATTATTAGCGCGTTTTATATAAAAATTTATTTAAATACTATAAATAGTTTATTTTTATATAAAATATAATAGCAAAATATAAAGTTTAAAAAAAAATATATATATAACTTTAATAAAACTAAATTTATTATAAGCAAAATTTTATTTAAAATAGTTATAACTATATTTAATTATATAAAAAACTTAAAAGCAGTATAATAAAGCAATTATAAATAAGCTATAGTTATTTAAGCTATTTTATTATATAGCTAGTTATATTATTTTATTATATATTATTATTATAAAAAAAAACTATTTGTTATTTTAATATAAAAGCACTTTATTAACTAATAATTAAGTTATTGCAACTATAAAAAATAGCTAAATAATAAATAAACAAAATATTAATTAAATTTAATATTTTAATTAATATATAAGTAGTTATATAAAAGGTATATATTAATTTTTAATTTTTAATAGCTATAAAAGCTATTATTTATAAAATTTTAAAAAGTGTTATAAAAATAATAATATTATTATGCTTTATATGCTAGCATATTTATTATATAAGCTTTAGCTTTTTATTATTAGCTATTTTAGCTTTTTAAAATAGTTATATAAAAAAAAAATTAAATATTTAATATAAGCATATATTATATATATATTAAAAAAAAAAATTTTATTTGCGTTTTTTAATATATTTAATATATTAATAATAAAAGCTAACATATAAAAAAGTTTTTAAAAAGCAAAATTAATGCTATATAACCTAAAATATATTATTATTTAGCTAAATTTTTGTTTAACTATTTTTATAATTAAAGCTTTATTTAATAGCTTGCTTTTATTTTAGCAATTTATTATTTTAAACAATATATAAAACATAATATTTTAGTTTATATTTATTAAATATTTTATTATATAATATTAAAATAGCTTGCTAATATATATTATTAAAAGTATATAGTAAATTATATATAGTATAATAGCTATTATATATTATTTAGCTTTATTAAAAAAAAAAGTTATAACTTTTTATATAGCAAATAACTAATTTAATTAACGTTATTATATAAAAAAAACAAAATTATAAAATAAAAAATTACTTTATATATAAAATATAAAAAAGTTATAAGCTATTAAAGCAGCTGCTATATAAAAAATAATAAAAAAGCATATAAGTAATAGTTATATAAAAAAACAAAAAACTTGTATATTATTATTATTATTATTAAATAATCTGCTTAGCTGTCTTGCAGCGCAGCTATTTTATATTTTATTTGCAAGCTAAAACTGTTTTAAAAAGCTTTTAAAGCGTGCTAAAAAGCTTGTTAAGCTTTTTATAGCTTTTAAAATGCTTTTTTAGCTAAGTAAAATATTTGCGCTGCTTATATAAAGCTTTTATTATATTTTTTTTTTATATATTAAGTTTTTATTTAGTTAATTTTAATTAAAAAAAAGCAAATAAATAAAATATAAAAGCTTAGCTTATATTTTATTTTATAAGCTTTTTAAAGTTAGCAAGCTTATTAAAGTTAATTTTATAAAGCGTTTTTATATTTTTTTTTTTACTTTTATATTTTTTAAGCTGCTGCTATAAGCTTTTATAAGCTTTTTTAATTTATTTAGCTAAGTTATATATTATAAGCTTTTTTGTTAGGGACAAGGTCACAGTGTTATGATAACGGTCGTGGTGGTAATAATAATAATGATGATAAAGAGGAAGGTAATGCTATGGAGAAATATTAGCAGTATATATACATGGCAGTACAGTGCATAGAGTGCGAGTATGCAACCTGCACTGTTGCATCCTAACATTTTTAATATAAAAAAGCTATTAAGCTATATTTTATATATTTTTTAGTTTGTTTATAGTTGCAGCTAAATTTGTTTTTAATTTTAAACAAGCTAAAGCAAGCTTTTATTATAGCTTTTTATGCTTATTATTTAAAAAGTTATAGTTTAAAATAATATAAGCTGCTATTTTTTTGTTAGCTATATATTTATAAAGCAATATAAAATAGCTTAAAATATATTGCTTATATAAAAAAGCTTTTAGCTTAATTTTTTTAGTATATATTTAAAAAATTAATAATATTTTATAATATAAAAAGCTTTTATATTATTTTGCTAACTTTATATTTAAAAGCTTTTTTTTATAAATAAATAATTTTATTTATTAAAATATATATGCTTTTATTATTTTATTTACTTTTTTTTTAATACTATATTTAAAGCTTTTTTTTTTATTTATTAATTTTATTTATAACAGCTTAAAAAAGCTTTTTTTAAGTATGCTTTAAAATATTTTTATAGCTAGTTTTTTTAGTTTTTTTTTTTAAGCATTAAATATTTAGTTTGCTATTTTTTTATTTGTTAAGCTTACTATTTGCACATATAAAAGCGCTACTAGCTTTTTTTTAAAAGCTGCTATTTTGTTGCTTAAATAAAAGTTTAATAAAAAATTTTTTAATTTTGCTTTAATATAGCATATTAAAATTGCTTTAAAAGCTTTTGCTACTTTTTATAAGCAGGTTTTTTAAATTATTGCAAGCTTTTAAATAATTTTTTAAAGCTTATTTTTTATTGCTAGCTAATATTATACTAAAGCTTTATAAGCTAAAATATTTTTAATTATTGCTATATATAGCTAATAAGCTTTAGTAATACTAATATTTTAAATAAAGCTTTTTAGCTTTATTATTATAAGCTATTATATTATAAACTTTTTATATAGCTTTACTAAATATATTTTTTATTTTAGCTTTTTTTAAAGTAAACTTTAAAAAATTAAATACTTTTTTTTAGCTTTATAATTGCTATAAAAAATATAATCTGCTTTATAAAAAGCTATTAAGCTTTTAAAAAATATAATAAATTATTTTTTTTAAAAGCAAATTTTATTTTATAATATATTGCTTATGCTTTATAAATATTTTAAGCATTTTTAAGCTTTTTATAATTATTTATAGTACTTATATTTGCTATTATTAAATTAATATTATTTATAAAGCTTATTATAGCAATTTTTAAGCATTATTTAATAAATTTTTTATGTAGCATAAATATATAAAATAAAAATAATAATAATAATAATAGCAAGCTTTATAATATTTTTATATATAATATAATAAGCTTAACTAACTTTTTATTAAAAAAAAAAAGCGCTTTATAGTTTATAATAAAATTTTTTATTTAGCTTATTATTTATAGCAAAAAGCTTTTTTTTTATAGCATAATTATTAAGTGCTTATAGTTAACTATATTAAATGCTTTTAAAATATTTAGTAATAATAAAAATATAATATAGCTTTGCTAAAGTATTTATTAAATACTTTTTGCTATTATTTTAATTGCTATTTTAATTAACTGCTAGCTTTTATTATTTATTTAGCTTTTTAAAAGTAAGTTATAAATTTTTACTATTTTTATTAAACGCTTATATATATATTTTTTTTAAAAGCTTTGCTTATAGTGCTAATTAATAATATAAGCTTTTATTTTTTTAAAGTTTGCTTTATTAAAAATTCTTTTTTTAGTTTAAATATAACTATTATATATACTTTTTAAAAATATTTAAAATAATATTTTAATAAAAAGCTTATTAGCGCTTAGTACTTTTTATAAAAAAAGCTTATAAATTAGCATAATAATATTATTAATTTTAATTTTTTATTTTATTTTAAAATATTAATAGCTATTATAATTTATAAGCTAATTAAAAATATTTTATAAATTAGCTAAAAAAGCTAAAAAAAATTTGTTAGCAAGCTTTTAAGCTTTTTTTTAATAAATAGTAGCAATTATAAGCTTTTTTAAATTATTTTATAAAAAAAAAAATGTTATTATATTTAATATTGCTTTTAATAAGCATGCTTACTTAATAAAGCTTTTATTATTGCTTATTTTTAGCTTATTTATTAAGCTTTAGTTATTTTTATTTTAAAGTTTTTTTTAGCATTATAAAGCATTTTTTAAGCTGCTTTTAATTGCTTTTTTTAATATTATTAATATATTTATTTTATAATTATTTTAAAGCTTATAATTTTTAAAGTTATTTATAGCGCTTTTTTTATTTTTAAGCTAAATATTTTATATAATATTAAAAACTTTATAATAGTTATAAGCTGCTTTAGCAGTTTATTAAAAGTTTTATTAAGCTTACTTTTATTTTTTAAAATGTTTATATTTATAATAAGCATTTTTGCTTTTGCTACTATATATGCTTTATTTATTTATAGCTAGTTTTATTTTTTAGTACTTTATAAATAGCTTTTTATATACTTACTAGTTTTAATAAATATTTTAAAAGCTTAATAATTTAATTTTTTTTATTTTAAATTATTTTAATAAATAATACTAGTTTTTTTAATTATATATATAAAGTTAATAATAAAGTTTTTTTGCTTTTTTATTATTTTAGTAGGCTTTTTTAGCAAAGTTGCTAGCAATAGCTTTTAGTATATTATAAACTTTAAAAGCTTTTTGCTATTATATAATATATATTTTACTAAATTTTAAGCTAAATAATATAAATTAAAGTTTTTTATTATTATATATTTTTTTAGCAATAATTTAAATATAAAGTTTTAAATTAAGCTTTTTTATTTTATTTTTATTAAATTTAATAAATAAATTGCTTAAATTATAAAAGCGCTTAGCTTATTATTTATTTATATATTTATTTAGTTTATATTATTTTTTATATTTAATATTTTTAGTACTATTTTTTTGTTAATATATAAAGTAGCTTTACTACTTTTTTAAATATAATAATAGTTGCTTTTAAAATAATAAATTATTTTTAATTTATTAACTTTAAGTTTAAATATAATTATTATATTATATATAGTTTTTTTAAGCGCTTATATAATATTTTAGCATAATTTTTTTTATATATTTTAAAAAGCAATATTAATTATAAACTAGTATTTAAAAAAATTATTATTAAGTAAGCTAATAATTATTTTATATATTTTTTTTTAGCTAGTAAGCTTATTTTAGCGCTAAGCTTTTTAAAAATATTTAAGTAAGCTGCTACTAAAGCTATTAATATTAGCACTAGTATATTGTTTGCTATATATACTAAATATATTATTTTTTTATTATTTTAAAACTTATATAGCTATACTATATATTTTGCTTTAGCGCGCTTTTTTTTTTTATGCTTATTTTATAATATTTATTTTAAGCTTTATAGTTTTTATTATAGTTAGTATACCTAAGCTAAGCTACTTTTTTTTTTATTAAGCATTTTTTTTTTTTAAAGTGCTTAAAAGCTATATAACACTTGCAATAAGCTTTTTTTAAGCAGTAAGCCGCTATATAATTAAAACTATATCAATTAAAATATTATTTAATTTTATATTTAAGTTAAATAGCTTATAGTTAAAAAACTATATTTTTTATAGTAAGCTTTTATTACAAAGCTTTTTAGCTGCTTTTAAAATATTTATATAAATTAAAATATTTTTATATTTAGTTTTTATATTTTTTAAAATTATTTTTTTATACTTAATAAGCTTTTTATATATTTTTTTATACTTTTTATAAAGCTTTTTATTTATATAAATTTTTTTTTAGCTATACTATAAAAATTTTTTTTATATATACTAGTATTTTTTTTTTTTATAGCATAGCTTTTAATTTAAAAGCTGCTGCTACTTACTTGTTTTTATTAAGTTTTTTTAAAAGCTTTTTTTTAAAAATAATTATTATATTGCTATTAAACAGCTTATAAAGTGTTATTGTTTTTATTTTAAAAAGCGCTATATTAACTGCTATAATAATTGCTACTAGCTTGCGCTTATAAAAAGCTAGTTTTTATTTTTTTGTTTTAATTATTATTATTTTTTTGCTTTTTGCTAGTATAGCTTTTATATTAAAAGCTTGCTAAGCTTTTGCTGCTGCTACTTTTTGCGCTTACGTTTAGCTTGCTAATGCTTTATTTAATTTGTTTAATATATTTTACAACCATATTTGCTACCTGGCCATATTTGCTATTTTTTTTTACCTTTATATATATAACTTTTGATCTACTATATTTTTATTACCTACTATAGTAAGCTTTTAAAAAAAGTTTAATATTATTTTTATGCTTAAAGCAATTTATATAAACCTAAAACTAAGTATTTAACGCGCAGCTAAAATTTATAATATACTATATATAACCTTTTTTAACTAAAAACATAGTTATATAATAATATTTAATAAGTTTACTAATAATTAAAAACTTATTAAATTTAAAAAGTAAGCTATTATATAATATATACTTAACTTTGTTGCGCAATTATTTTTATTTAAGTATAATAGTATTAAAAATATAGCTAACTAATTACTAAAGTTATATAATAAAAAATATGTTAGCAAAAACTAAATTTTTATTTTTATATAATAATAACTAGCTTTTATAATATATTTTAATTGCTAAATTAATTATTAGCGCGTTTTATATAAAAATTTATTTAAATATTGTAAATAGTTTGCTTTTATATAAAATATAGTAGCAAAATATAAAGTTTTAAAAAAAATATATATATAATTTTAATAAAACTAGATTTATTATAAGCAAAATTTTGTTTAAAATAGTTATAATTATATTTAATTATATAAAAAACTTAAAAGTAGTATAATAAAGCAATTATAAATAAGCTATAGTTATTTAAGCTGTTTTATTATATAGCTATATTATTTTATTATATATTATTATTACAAAAAAAACCTATTTATTATTTTAATATAAAAGCATTTTATTGCTTAATAGTTAGGTTATTATAACTATAAAAAATAGTAAAATAATAAATAAGCAAAATATTAATTAAGTTTAATATTTTAATTAATATATAAATAGTTATATAAAAAATATATACTAACTTTTAATTTTTAATAGCTATAAAAGCTACTATTTATATAATTTTAAAAAGTATTATAAAAATAATAATATTATTATATTTTATATACTAGCATATTTATTGCATAAGCTTTAGCTTTTTAATATTAGCTATTTTAGCTTTTTAAAATAGTTATATAAAAAAAAAAAAAAAAAATTAAATATAAACATATATTATATATATATTAAAAAAAGATTTTATTTTTATATTTTTTAATGTATTTAATATGTTAATAATAAAAGCTAATATATAAAAAAGTTTTTAAAAAGTAAAATTAGTGCTATATAACTTAAAATATATTATTGCTTAGCTAAGTTTTTATTTAACTACTTTTATAATTAAAGCTTTATTTAATAGCTTGCTTTTATTTTAACAATTTATTATTTTAAATAATATATAAAATATATTAATTAAAATTAATAAAGTTATAAATTAATATATAAACTTTTTTTAATATTTTTTTTAATATTTTTATTTATTTATTATTTTAATAATTTATAAAATAAAAATATTATTAGGTTCCTTATAGGCCCGCCCCTACATAGCGCACGTTATGCGTACGAGTTGGCAACCAGCCAGCTCTTATGCCTTTTGGCACAGTGGTATGATTTGGATCCTAACAATATTTTATAACTAGTTAATTATATTTAAAATTTAATATATTTTATAAATAAATTATATACTTTTTTTTTATATAAAAAACAATTATATATAATATTATAATAATATAAATAATATTTGTTAATTTTTAATTAAATTATAAGTTTAAATATTAATTTTTTATATTTTAAAAAATTTTATTTAGCAAATTATTAAGCAATATATTAAGCAAAAGTTATATAATTTTTGGTAAAAAATCTTCTTTAAAATTCCCATACATTTTTATTTTTTTCTTTAAAGGCTTAATTAAAAAAGAATATTACTATTTTTAATAATGCTAAGCTAATATAAAGCTAACGCTAACTTTTTTAAAAGCTTAACAGCTAAAATAAAAGTATAAAAGCAAAATTATAAACTTGGCCTAGCTATAAAACAAGCTTTAGCTATAAGCTTAAGCCTTATTTAGCTATAGCTTATAAAGCTATATTATAAAATAAAGCAATATAAAGCTATACTATAAAGCTTTATAAAACTATATTATAAAGCTTTATAAAACTACACTAAAAAGTATTATAAAGCTATATTTTAAAGTTTTATAAAGTTATATTTTAAAAGCTTATAAAGCTATATTATAAAATATAATAAAACTATTTATAAAGCTTTATAAGCTATACTATAAAATATTTTTAATAATATATTATTTATAATATAACGTATCCCACGGCCATATTTGCCACCCGGCCATATTTGCCATTTTTTTTCCCATACAAAAAACGTCCGTGCGCAACATTATAACTTGGCCAATATTAATGCTATAATAATATAAATAGTACCAATCGATTTATAACTATATAACAAGTTTAAATACGATTTTTTTATATTTATAGTATTTTTATTCGATAGGTTATTAATGTAGTAAATAAATAAGGATTATTAAAAAGATCTTAGCAAAAAAGGCCGTGCGTAAATTTATAACTCTATTAATTTTAATTATATAATAATAATAAAAAAAACCATTAAATTTTTAATAAAATAAAAAATCTAGTAATATTTTTTTTATTTTAATTACTTAAATATTTAACTAGTTATATAGTATTATAGTATTTATACTATAATATAATCCTTGTTAAAAATTATATAATCCTTGCTTAGCGTATTACTTAATAACTTGCTAAATAAAAATACTGTTGGGATCCTAAATCATACCACTGTGCCAAAAGGCATGAGAGCTGGCTGGTTGCCAACTTGTACGTATAACGTGCGCTATGTAAGGGCGGGCCTATAAAGAACCTAACAAATACTATAAATATAAAAAAATCATATTTGAACTCTTTATTTAGTTATAAATCGATTGGTAGTATTTATATTATTATAGCATTAGTGTTGGCCAAGTTATAATATTGCGCACAAACGTTTTTTATATTAGAAAAAAAGTGGTAAATATAGCCGGGTGGCAAATATGGCCGTGGGATACGTTAGTTAATATATTTTATAACTTAATTATATATATTTTTTTTATATATAAAATATTTATATATAATATTATAATTAAGCTAATGTTAATATTATAATAACTAATATAAATAATATTAATTAGTTAATTTTTAACTAAATAATAAGTTTAAATATAATTTTTTTATATTTATAATACTTTTATTTAGCAAATTATTAAATAATATATAAAATAAAAATTATATTATAATATAAATAATTGTTATAATATTATATAACTAGTTAAATATTTAAATAATTAAATTAAAAAAAATATTATTAAATTTTTAATTTTAATAAAAATTTAATAATTATATTTTTATTATTATATAATTAAAATTAATAAGGTTATAAATTTATATATAAACTTTTTTAAAAAAATTTTTAATAATCTTTATTTATTTACTACTTTAATAACTTATAAAATAAAAATATTATATTTTAATTTATTATTTAATTAAAAATTAACTAATATTATTTAACTATATTATTATAATATTAATATTAACTAAATTATAATATTATATATAAATATTTTAAATATAAAAAAATATATATATATAATTAACTATATAGTTTAGTAAACTATTTTAAAAATATTTAATTATATATTAAATTAATATATTTTATAACTAGTTAATTATATTTAAAATTTAATATATTTTATAAGTTAATTATATTCCTAGGTTAATTATATACTTTTTTTAACCTTTATATAAACAATTTTTTATAACTTAACTATATAATAAAAAATTAATTAAAACTATTTAACATTTAATTTATTAAACATTTTTTATTTATTTTAATATGTTTATATATTATAGCTAAGCTTGCTATATATTTTATAACATTGCGCGCAAGTTTTTAGTTTTTTATATAACTATTACTTATATGCTTTTTTATTATTTTTTGCGCAGCAGCTGCTTTAGCAGCTTATAACTGTTTTGCATTTTATATACAAAATAATCTTTTATTTTATAATTTTGTTTTTTTTATATAGTAACGTTAATTAAATTAATTGTTTATTATATAAAAAGTTATAATTTTTTTTTAATAAAGCTAAATAATATATAATAGCTAGTATGCTATATATAATTTGCTATATACTTTTAATAATATATATTAGCAAGCTATTTTAATATTATATAATAAAATATTTAATAAATATAGTTAAACTAAAATATTATATTTTATATATTGTTTAAAATAATAAATTGTTAAAATAAAAGCAAGCTATTAAATAAAGCTTTAATTATAAAAATAGTTAAACAAAAATTTAGCTAAGCAATAATATATTTTAAGTTATATAGCATTAATTTTACGTTTTAAAAACTTTTTTATATGTTAGCTTTTTTTATTAACATATTAAACATATTAAAAAACGCAAGTAAAAAATCTTTTTTTAATACATATATAATATATGCTTATATTAAATATTTAATTTTTTTTTATATAACTATTTTAAAAAGCTAAAATAGTTAATATTAAAAAGCTAAAGCTTATATAATAAATATGCTAGCATATAAAGCATAATAATATTATTATTTTTATAACACTTTTTAAAATTATATAAATAATAGCTTTTATAGCTATTAAAAATTAAAAATTAATATATACCTTTTATATAAATACTTATATATTAATTAAAATATTAAACTTAATTAATATTTTATTTATTTATTATATAGCTATTTTTTATAGTTGCAATAACTTAATTATTAGTTAATAAAGTACTTTTATATTAAAATAACAAATAGTTTTTTTTTAATATAGCTATATAATAAAATAGCTTAAATAATTGTAGCCTATTTATAATTGCTTTGCTATACTGCTTTTAAGTTTTTTATATAATTAAATATAGTTATAACTATTTTAAACAAAATTTTGCTTATAATAAATTTAGTTTTATTAAAGTTATATATATTTCTTTTTAAACTTTATATAAAAGTAAACTACTTGTAGTATTTAAATAAATCTTTATATAAAATGCGCTAGTAATTAATTTAGCAATTAAAATATATTATAAAAGCTAGTTATTATTATATAAAAATAAAAATTTAGTTTTTGCTAATATATTTTTTATTATATAACTTTAATAATTAGTTAGCTATATTTTTAATATTATTATGCTTAAATAAAAATAATTATATAATAAAGTTAAATATATATTATATTATAGCTTACTTTTTAAATTTAATAAATTTTTGCTTTTTAAAGTTGCTATTATATTTAGTTATATAGCTGCGTTTTTAGTTTGCTATAGTTATTAATAATATATTATAAATTTTAGCTATATATTAAATATTTAGTTTTAAGTTTATATAAAAACTTTAAAATGTAAAAATAATATTAAACTTTTTTTAAAGACCTACTATAATATATTATAAAAATATAATAAGTTAAAAATTATTTATATAAAGGTTAAAAAAAATATATAATTAACATAGGTATAACTATAATTAATTTATAAAATATATTATATTATAAATTAATTAACTATATAGTTTAATAAACTATTTTAAAAATATTTAATTATATATTAAATTAATATATTTTATAACTAGTTAACTATATTTAATATTTAATATATTTTATAAATTAATTATATATTTATATAAATTATATACTTTTTTTTTATATAAAAAACAATTATATATAATATTATAATAATATAAATAATACTAGTTAATTTATAACTAAATAATAAGTTTAAATATTATATATTTTAGTACGCTAAAAAGCTTATATAAAATAAAATAATTTATTAATCTAAGAAAAAAAGGTTTATAAAACGTTTTTTTGCTAACTATTTATATAAGCATATAAAATAACTAAGCTATATATAACTAAGCAAGAGTGAAGCAATAAAGTAAGCAAGTATAAAGTATAACATAATAATTGCTGCTGCAAAAAAAAAAAAAATTGTTTTAATTTTAGTTATAATTAAAAAGGCTTTAAGCTTAATATTATAAAAATGCTTTTTTTTTTAATGTTGCTAGCTATTTTTTAGCTTTATTATTTTAGTATTTAGCATATTTACTTTGTTTTTAAAATTTTAGATAGCTTGCTTTATTTGGCTTATTTGCTTTTTAATATCTTTTTTAGCAAATATTTATTATTAAATCTTTTTGTTGCGCTTAATAGCTTTATTAACTAAATATTTAAAGTTTTTTTTTTTAGTATTTTAATAGTTTTTTATATATTTTTTAGCTACCTTTTTATAAGCTTTTTTAATTATAACGTTTTATAAATAGTTTTATAAAAATTTAGCATAAAAAAAGCTTTTTTTATAATATTAATTATATAACCTTAAATAGGTTTGTTAAACGTTGCTTACTTAATTATATATTTTGTTTTTATATTAATATAATTATAAATATAAAATATAAATAAAAAAAATAAAAAAAATTAAAAGTTTTAATTAATTTGTTTAAAATATTTATTATTTAGTTTATATTTTAAAACATTTTTTAGACCTTATAGTATATTATAGCACTAAGTTTTTTAATAATATTATTAATATTTAAAATAAAGTATTTATTAAATTTTTATAAAAAAACTGTTTTTAAAAATAAAGCAGACTTTAAACTATTATTTAAAGTTAGTTTTTGTAAAATTTATACTTATTATTTTTTATTTGCTACTTATATTATTAGTTAAATGCTTTTATAAAGCATTTTATATTTATTTATATATTATTACTAGTAAAATAATATAATTTTTTATAAAAAATAAAATAAGATTTAGTTTAGTTTTATGTTAAATATTATTTTTATAATAATAAAAAGTAGTATGCTTAGGCTATAGATTATATTTTTTGCTATGCGCAAAATATATAAAGCTTTTTTTAAAATATAAAATATTTATTTAAGCGCTATTTTTTTAATTTTAATTAAAATTTTAATTAGCTGCTTATTATAAAATATTATATAACATATCCTATAGGTTAATTGCATACCTAAGTTAATTGCACACTTTTTTTAACCTTTATATAAATAATTTTTTATAACTTAACTATATAATAAGAAATTAATTAAAACTATTTAAAATTTAATTTACTAAATGTTTTTTGCTTATTTTAATATATTTATATATTATGGCCAGGCTTGCTGCATATTTTATAGCGTTGCGCGCAAGTTTTTTGCTTTTTTGTACAACTACTACTTGTACGTCTTTTTGCTATTTTTTGCATAGCAGCTGCTTTAGCAGCTTATAATTTTTTTACATCTTATATATAAAGTAATCTTTTATTTTATAATCTTATTTTTTTTATATAGCAACGTTAACTAAGTTAGTTGTTTATTATATAAAAAGTTGCAACCTTTTTTTTTAATAAAGCTAAATAATATATAATAGCTATTATGCTATATATAATTTGCTATATACTTTTAATAATATGTGTTAGTAAGCTATTTTAATATTATATAATAAAATGTTTAATAAATATAAACTAAAATATTATATTTTATATATTATTTAAAGTAATAAATTATTAAAATAAAAGCAGGCTATTAAATAAGGCTTTAATTATAAAAGTAGTTAAATAAAAATTTAGCTAAGCAATAATATATTTTAAGTTATATAGCACTAATTCTACTTTTTAAAAACTTTTTTATATGTTAGCTTTTATTATTAACATATTAAACGTATTAAAAAACGTAAGTAAAAAATCTTTTTTTAATATATATATAATATATGCTTATATTAAGTGTTTAATTTTTTTTTTATATAATTATTTTAAAAAGCTAAAACAGCTAATATTAAAAGGCTAAAGCTTATGTAATAAATATGCTAGCATACAAAGCATAATAATATTATTATTTTTATAATACTTTTTAAAATTATATAAATAGTAGCTTTTATAACTATTAAAAATTAAAAGTTAGTATATACTTTTTATATAACTACTTATATATTAATTAAAATATTAAACTTAATTAATACTTTGCTTGTTTATTATTTAGCTATTTTTTATAGTTATAATAATCTAACTATTAAGCAATAAAGTGCTTTTATATTAAAACAATAAATAGTTTTTTTTTATAATAATAATATATAGCAAGATAATATAGCTATATAATAAAACAGCTTAAATAACTATAGCTTATTTGCAATTGCTTTACTATATTGCTTTTAAGTTTTTTATTTAATTAAATATAGTTATAATTATTTTAAACAAAATTTTGCTTATAATAAATTTAGTTTTATTAAAGTTATATATATATTTTTTTTTAAACTTTATATTTTGCTATTATATTTTATATAAAAGTAAACTATTTTTAATATTTAAATAAATCTTTATATAGAACGCGCTAATAATTAATTTAGCAATTAAAATATATTATAAGAGCTAGTTATTATTATATAAAAGTAAAAGTTTAGTTTTTACTAACACGTTTTTTATTATATAACTTTAGCAATTAGTTAGCTATATTTTTAATACTACTATACCTAAATAAAAATAATTACATAATAAGGTTAAGTATATATTATATAATAGCTTGCTTTTTAAATTTAATAAGTTTTTGCTTTTTAAGGTTGCTATTATATATAGTTATATAGCTATGTTTTTGGTTTGCTAAAGTTATTAATAGTATATTATAAATTTTAGCTACGCGTTAAATGCTTAGTTTTAGGTTTGTATAAAGGGCTTAAAGTATAAAAATAATATCAGACTTTTTTTAAAAGCTTATTATAATGTGCAATAAAAATATAATAGGTTAAAGATTGTTTATATAAAGGTTAGAAAAAGTGTGCAATTGACCTAGGTGTGCAATTAACTTATAGAATATGTTATAATATATATATATATAATAAAAACAATTAAAAAGCAATGCAATAACAATATATTTAATTTATTTATATCTTTATTTAAAAAGTAAAAAACTAAGGGAGGCAAAGATTGCAAGAAGACTTTGCTTAACTGTGCAAGCATATTTTATGCTTGCATAGTTTTAATAAGACATGTTACGTGCAATAATGCACGTGCAATAACCTAGTGTTAAATACTAGCTGTGCAAGCCGTACTTACTTATACTATCCTAGTACAAGTAAGTATAGTTATATTTATATAACTAGTATTTTAACACTAAGAGTTTTTTTTATTATTATTTATTAGTTAGGTAATTAGTTAAAAAAAAAAGTATTATATAATAAAAAAATATTTTTGTTGTGCAACGGTTTAAATAGTAAATAAATAAAAAAGAGCTAAAAGGTTTAAATAAGTTATGTTTTTTTTATTAGTAAATATAAAAAGAAAAGGTGTAGTAATTATAGTTATATAAAAGAAATATGTTTTACTATATAAAAATACAGGTATAGTAGCTTATAAAAAAAAGTTGTACAAAAAAAAAGCAGTTGTGCAAAGTAAGCTAAAAAATAGTATATTTTGTGCAAACAAAAAAATATTAAATAAAAAAAGGTATAAATAGGTATAAGGTTTGTGCTAAGGTGTTTATTATATATAATTAGTTAACTTAATAAAACTATTGTGCAATAGTTAGCAGGTTTATAACTATTATATAAAAGTAGCTAAGCTATAATAATTTTATTATGTATAAGTAAGCTAATAGCAATATAGCTAGTATGTTTATTAAAATAGGATTATATATTAGTATATAAATATAGTAACTATAGTGCAAGTAAAAAAAAAAAGCAATTGCTTATTATAAATAAACAAAGCAAGTCTATTATTTAAGTGTTATATATATAAGCAGGTTTTTGTACGTTTATAAAAGCGTACATTAATTTTACTTTTATATGTTTGCTTTTTTTTTCTTTTTTATTCTTATATTTTATTTAGCTTATACTTTTTACTTTTGTTTTATATTTTTATATTACTATTTATAGTTATATGTTTTAACTATTATTATTATTAACTTTATTTTTGTTATATTTTTTATAGTTTTTTTATAATAGCTATATAACGCTTGCTTTTTAATGCTTTTAATAGCATAGCTATTTGCACTAATAAAAATAGCATATATTAGCTTACATTACTAATAGCAAGCGCAAACAATTATATATTAATATAAGCACTTTATATTAATATATATACTTATTATTATATATAAATAAATTATTTAATGCTAACTTTATATTATAAAATAAAAAAACAGTAGTAGCAGCCTTACTATTATACAATATAAAAATCTAGCTTAGCTTAAAAAAATTTGTTAGTAATATAGTAGCAAAAATAATTTAGCGCAAAAGTTACTTTTATATAATTTTAGTGCAAAGTTATAGCGTTATATAAACTAGCTATATAAATAAGTGTTGGTCTGCGTATAGTTTATTTATACTTTTTAATAAGTGTTATGCTCTCTTAAGCATCTAATTTAGTGTGTGCAGCTTATATATATAATTATTATATAATTGTTAGTGCTAGTATTATACTTAAGTTATATAGTTGTTTAGTAAAAGTAATTAAAATAAGTAAGCAAAAAAAAAAAAAAAAAAAAAAAAAAAAAAATTTTTTTTGTTTAGTTTGTGCAGTAAGTTTTATATATTTTTAAAAAGGTATAAAAAAAAAGAGAAGTAGTAGCATAAAATATTTTTTTGTAGTAGCTTTAAAAAAATATAATAACTTAGTTCTTTTTTTTATATAATATATTATTATTTTATATTTATATTATATAACTATTTTTAAGTGTATTATGCTTTTACTTAATTAATATATACTTTAACTTATATAATAAGTTTATTTAATAAGATTAGTTTTTTAGTACAAAGTTTAAAAACTTTTTTATATATATATTTGTTAGGTTATTTTTGCTATTAACTTATTATATTTTTATAATATTTTAGTTTTTGTACGCTTTATAAAGTAATATAATATTAATTATAAGTTGTTTTTTTATATTATACTTAGCTTAACTAAGCATTTATATAATAATTTTAAATTTGTACAAATAATAATTAGAATTATTAGCAATTTAAGCGTGCAAATAATTTTTTAAAAAGTTATATTAAGTGTAATTATATAATTAAAACTTTTAATTATGCTATATAGTTTGCTTGCAAGTATACTTTATATAACTTATTTATATTTAACTAAGTTTTAATATATAATATTGCTTTAAATTTTAAAAGTTAATATTATATAATTTTTATTTGCTAGTATAATAATATATTTAAGTTAAAAGCTTAAGTTTTTATTATTTGCAAATAATTTGTTTATAAAAATAAATAATTTTGCATAACTAAGGTTAAAAAAAATATACTTAAGTTTTTATTATATGTTTTAGATCTGCTAATTTATTTATATGTTTAGTAATTTAATATTTTTTAGTATTAGCTTTTTAACTTATATAGCAATTAATAAGTTATAAAATACTTTTAGCTAATATATAAAAACAATATATGCTTTTTTAGCTTATTATATAATATACTATTATGCTTTATTTTTTATGTAAATATTAATAAAAGCTAGTTATTGTGCTTATTTTTTTTATATAAATAAAAAGCTATTTTTTTTTTGCTAAATTTATGTGCTGTTAAACTTAACAAGTTAATTTTATACAAAAATAGTTTTATTTTTTATATAAAAAAGTAACTTTTTTTGTTTTAAGTATAAAAACTTTTTAAACACAATATTAAACATATTATTTATTTAAAGTTTTATTATACTAAACTTGTTAAGTATAGTTTTAGTAAACAATAAGCAAAGGTTATATATTAAAATAATTATACTAAGTTTTATGCAATAATATTTATAATATATTTTAAACTAGTATAGTTTTAATTTTGCAAAGCTATATAATAGTTATATAATTTTAAACATTATGCCTTTAAAGTATTAGTTATGCAATTTTTTTAAAAGTTATATATATATTTTTTTAATTAGCTTATTATATAACTATATATATGCTTAGAAAATATTATATAATTTGCTTTATATGCTATAGTTTTAAATTAGCAAAAGTTTTAATATAAAAATTAGTTATTAGCTTATTTTTTAAATTATTAAAAACTATATAAATATTTTTTTTTTGCTTTTATTTTTATAGCTTTATATAACTAGTTTAAACTTTTTATATAGTTTAGTTATTTT
>Ga0247782_1000155_pt1 | contig 87841 bp, 54 predicted proteins | sample UWRJL019104C5_FD_179928 | JGI IMG/M metagenome (GOLD analysis project Ga0247782, IMG submission 179928) | Plant litter microbial communities from Arlington Agricultural Research Station in Wisconsin, United States - UWRJ-L019-104C-5 | ecosystem: Environmental > Terrestrial > Plant litter >... | reverse complement strand
GGTTTCAGTTCTGGCCCCGGTCGTTCGGGCAGTGCGAGATAACGGCAAATGGCAATCCGAACATTGGCATGCCGTCCGCCATGGATGTTTTGCAAGAATTGGCATGCAGGGGTCATGCGGAAACAAAATGTGATGGACAAAATATGATTGCTGAATCTAAACGTGATCTGGTACGGGAAAGGCAGTAACGAGCGAGAGGTTTTTGGTAAAACCACGCCCGAAAGTAAATATGCTGAACAAGGAAAAAGAACTGTGGCCAAATATAACCCTAAAATAGAAGAGTAGAATATTTGGAGCTACTCAGTAGGCAGGTGGACCATCGAGGAAATAGGTAGTCGGTAGTAGTGGCCTTGAAAAGATAGGTGAATAAAAACAAGGTGTACAATCATGCTGTCGGGTATCTAACCTGGAAACCGAAAGAGCTTCTATACACGACGTTGAATGATTGAAGTACAATATGATTCAACACACACAACTCATACATACACAGAGCGATGCACACATACCTTGCAAGGTCTTTGAAGGCCTAGAACATGTCGGGGAGTCGCATTAGTCCAGGATTGTGCTCGGCGGGATATGCAAGATATGCCGTATTTTCTCTTGTAGATAAAATAGACTGACGGCCTAACGCCAGACGGGGATTGAACGCATGTGCAGCATACACCAAGGCAGGTTCAGGAGGGATGGATGGGACGGCTAGCACTGGGGCGGGCTGGGAAACATGGGGTAGTTACTACTGTATAGAGGGGTAGGGTCGAAAGAGAAATATTGGTCTTTTGCTCACCTGGGCCATCTCAGCTTGGGTCTTGGAGGCAGTTGAATTGGGCATTTGCGAATCCGTCGCCGTGTCCGTGCCCGCCGGTGCCGACTTGGACTTGTTACGGTTGTCTTGACTTTGGGACATCTTGTTTGTCGTCCACTGTAGGTGTGTGAATGCGAAAAAGATAGCAGCAGGGAACGAGAGGTGGCCAAACTTTACAGTACGGTATGTACGGTATGTAGGTACGGTATTGGGTATTGCTCGTAGATCTGCTTGTCCATCCCCAGATGGCAACCGTTGACTGAGATGAGTAGATGTAAATGATCAACAACACTTGAACTCGAAGCGACCTCGGGAGAATTGGGGGGGATATAATAGTCGCCTATCAGATATTATTAAATATGTAGGTACGCGAGCAGGAATACCTAAGTATTTACATATAATCAAGGTTGAATACATATGTAGGCATGTTAGCGCTGTAGGCAATACTACTAGTACCAGGCGTTTAATACCCGCTGCTGGGATGTATGTACATATTAGCGTGATAGAGTAGTAGGGTGTACAGATACCAAAGCAATGTTGCTGTGAGCCTCGTGCAGCTCATGCTCAACCCCTGAAGGAAGAACCAATCTAGCCATCTCCTTCTCAGTTTCTTATGCAAGCAAAAACGGACTGATTGTCATTGCCACGTCCCAACACAGCATCCAACACACATGGGCGACACACACTCACAGAAACATACCTTAGTACGACACAACTTGCTGTAGGTACCTACCCTGCATAACCCGTGATCGGCGGTATCTTCATGCATACAACCCGTCCCTTGTTGATGAATACGTTCGTATTCATGCGATATAACGTTATGTAGCAACCTAGCATACATTAGTATATCTATTCCTCAAGCCTACACAGCAATAGAGGACGTTACTGACTGCACATTGGAGGCTTTGAGATAACTAAGGTTATAATTTTCTGTCCTTCCTTCGACAAGTCGAACGACTCCTTTCTTATCTCGCATAACTACAGCAAACAAGGCAGGCTGTCAACATCTTCTCTACGGCAGTACAGTAGGCACTGCACCGCTGGTTGTGCGCCTGGGAATCGAGATTGCTGCGACGATCTTTACGAGACAAAGTTACCCATAGGCCTCGCTACCATGCTTTTGACGTCGACATCATTGCTCCGGTGCTAATGTGTTGGGGCTCGGTATGCCTGCTTGTCCAGTCACGGCCTTTGTAGGCGTTGTACAGACGTAGCCTTTCGAGAAGAGTGGGCGTTTTCTATATGATATACATATGCTATGCTGTATACACACATATATCTATGACTCGGTATATGTCTGTGAGGCGACAAATCCCAGCTAGGTTAGTACATGGCTCGAAAATAGCCCTGTCCTTTGGCTTGTCTTAGCTCATCGCGGGTTCACGATATTTGTGATAGGAGAAAATCGATTTGTTGCAATTTTCCATCAAAGATCTCGATCATTTGCCGTGATGACGACGGGGGGGATCAGAGTCCGACTTTCGAACACAGCCCATTCTGTTATTAGCATGTCTCCTGAAGGGTACATGGTCCTTGCCAAGACACGAATCGTCGATTTGGTTTAGAGCTGTTCTCAGCACTACCTACCTAACCGTACGCGCGCCGTGCAGCTTACCTACTACTATGTACGGTGCAAGGTACCCAGGTAGGTACTGCCTCCATGTTCCACTACCTATCAGTAGGCATGACAAGACAGACGGACACGCAGTAGATAAGTACAAGGTAGGAGTTTCTAGTATGTGGGTGCGTGGGTATGTAGATACATACTTACCCAGACGTTGAGGCTTTGAAAATTCAGAGAGGCACAGATCGGGAAGTCCATCTCTAAATAGTAGGTAGGTGGCAGTGTATAAACCCTCGAGAGATGAGCAAAAGAGGGCCTTTTAGATATGCTGGAGAGAAGCAGAGAGAACGCGAGAACATGGCGGCCGGACACGGTTGCCCTGCCCTGCCAAGGTCTTCTGTCCTAGGTACTGCTCAGACCAGCTCTCATTCGCCATAAACCAAATATCGACCCCATTTATTCCCCATTTATCAGACCACTCCCCACCCCCCCTACGGGCGCCCTGTGCTCTTCTATTGTCAACTCGTTTATCAGGCCACTCCCCGCAGGCTCATGTGGCTTGCCTTTGATTGACGCTTGATTCGTTCATAGAACATGCGCTTGTCTCCTCCGGGTTTAGGGCGCTATAGTCTGCCTTCTGTCTTTAGCTTTCCAAGGTTCCGGTACATTGGATGTCGCAGCACTCATCAACCCCCATGAAACGTACTTGGATATCAGTACGTTACAGTAGGTAGACCGTAGGTGTCTCCATCGGCAGGCCATTGCGGCCAGATACGATGAAGTTCTCTACACTACATATCGGGGTATATACCTCAGTCTTGCCGTTGCTTACTTTCGTTTGTTCTTGTCTTTGGATATCAGAAGATTTCGGCATGTGTGTACAGAATCTGCCTATTGGCTCGATCGCTCAACTTATACTTACAGTATCAGACAAGGCAGTCAAAACGCCGATATGTAAGATATATGTATGTATGTCCGTACTGCCTATTCCCTTTATAAGTACACGATATTGTACTTCCTGGAAGCGCTACCTACTGTGCTTCGTGCCATTTTCTTAGCGGGTGGAAAACCGAACAAGATAAGACTACCAACAAGCTATTAACAAGTTTTATGACTTTGATATATATAACACTAAACTCGGTATGGTCTACTTCGGTATAGTAAAGTCGTGACATCTCCGAGCATTCAGTCATATAAATACCTACATTATAGTCGGTACACGAAGCGTAACATCGATGTTGAGAGATTCGGGGATTATGGGGTCTTTGAAGAATACCGTCCGTGGATAGGTAGGTAGAATTGCTGATATGTGCCTGCCTCTCATCGAGATTAGATGAGCTCTGGAACCCATCTGAGCAGTGACAAGTGCATATATAAGGTACTTGACAGATACCACGTGTCTAAGTAACAGCTCCCTAAGCCATTGGGGCGGATATACATCTGTCCGCTGTACCCGGGACCCCGCCTCAGACTCGCCTGTTGCTACCTGCAGACCCTTAAGTGCCTTCTGCCTCCTCCCTGCACACCGCCGTGCGGGTAGCAGGCGAGAATTAGCTATGTACATGGACATGCAGAAAGCCAATCCTTAATTGGCATATCCACACATATTGGGGATCTCAGTTACGCTGGTAGATCGAACATCTCGAACAGTGCGACGCCGCCAGAGCTCCATAGATGCTAAAATTCCAGAATCCACTTAAACATTGCCATTGACGCTTGCAGGGCAAAGGATACAAATCGATTGACCTTGTACTTCTATGTCTTCAGATGCACCACCAGACAGCTTTATGTTTTCATACCCATTGCTGGATCTGCCCGGCCTCAAGTATTTGGTTCTAGATCTATCTTCGAGAATAAGAAGGAAGCCTGAGCGTCCCTTGTTGCTACCTTCTCCGTGTATACCTTGCTACCTTGCTCTCTGTCGGCACTTTCGAGTTCTGTAGCAGTAGCGATTATACCGGTCTCGTCTCCACATTCTGGATCTGGATCTGGATCTTGATCTCTGCCGTTGGCATTTCAGTCTCGACGCGTTGTTTTCAAACGCCAGTCCAATTCACGCGCTGCCTACATCGCATCGCTGACGAGACTCGATATCCTGCCACGCTTTCCGCAAAGGGCGCTGCTTGTCGTGTCCAGTCGTCGTTGCCTTCACCGCCTTACGACTGCACCGCGGCCCCCCTTCTATATAGGTTATTAGACCTGTCGCCGTGGTGAGGCGTCTGATATTTTATACCAGAGCTGAGTGGTCGATCGATTTGCTGCCATCTCTGCGGGTGTTGCACGAACGTTGGACGAGCCGTCCCAACGACTAACGGGAGCGAAAAAACCAAAAAAAAAAATCCAAGACGCACATCGGTTGTCTCATTGTCCCGGTATTGCGCAACCCTCCCGAGCCCAAGTCCGGTTGTGTTACGATCTGGTTTATCACCCAGCCTGATGCTGATGAACCAATCTACCGTGGAAACGCGGTAGCGTCAACTATATGACTCTCTTGGAAACGATCTTCGGCGAGCTGGGCATCTCTCAATACCTAAACGACTTCATCGAGCAGGGGTTTGACTCATGGGATACCATACTAGACATTACCGAATCCGACCTGTAGGACTCGATTGCCCTAATCCCTACTTGTTTCATTGTTCTCTCGGTCCCTCACTAGTGTCAATTGTCTTTCAGATGCTAATTATATATCACCAGTGATGCGTTGGGTGTAAAGCTCGGCCATAGGAGAGTGAGTGTACCCCGGAGAGCTACTCTTTAGCAAATCCTGTTGTGCCGTGTTGTGTTTTTCTGTACTAACTGCGCGAAGAAACTCCAGCGACGTATAGCCAACTATAGAGGCGTAGCTCCGGACGCCTCGTTAACGTCGGCGACCCGCGCAAGTATCGAAGATGCCAGACACGATGCAAACCGCGCCGATCTGGCAAGGACCGACAATAGCAGCAAGGTTGCACCGGCCATTACGAAGAGAAAATATCGACGACACCCTAAGGTTTGTTTTAACCTCGAGCTTAGTGTTTCCGGCTTCCAGCTTCGTGACTTATATGGAGAGTATGCAAATCAGCTGACTGGGTTATAAGCCCGATGAAAACGCCCCGGAGCGGCCGCCTTCCGCATACGTGCTCTTCTCTAATAGTAAGCTGGATCCGATCTTCAAGCTGTATATCGGATGTAAATATTGACGGCTCTCCAGAAATGCGAGAGGATTTGAAAGGTCAAAACCTTACATTTACAGAGATTGCAAAGTTGGTGGGGGAGAATTGGCAAAATCTAGGCCGGAGCGAGAAAGAACCTTTCGAGAGACAGGCGAATGAGGCAAAGGAAAAGTACAATCGTGACTTGGCCAAATATAAGCAGACGCCCGAGTACAGGAAGTATAACGAATATCTGCACGAATTCCGCAAGAGACAGGCCATTCAGAGTCAAGGTGGGTGTTCAGCTATGTCAGCTATGATAAAGAACTTGTTCTTGTCTAACCTTCGAGCAGAAAAGGATGGAGCAAAACGTCTGAAACTAGACGCGGAGAGCACACGTGGCAGCAGCACCAGTGCCGCATCTGTTGGCCCTGGCACTGCGACCACGAGTGGGACTGGTAGCAGTTCCGAGAGCCAGCATGGGAGTGAACCACCCCCATCACGCCAGCAGAGACTAGGATCTATAGCATCGTTGTCTACTGGGACGAGCTACGTAGACGAGTCTATAACGTCGCCGGGCATAATGACAAATGAAGAGCCCATTTACGCCCGGCGGCGGGGGTTATCCAGCCCTCAGTCTCAGGATCTATTGATGCACTCTATGAACCAACGCTCTGGTTGGCCCGATGGGCAGCCTATTCACGGGGATCCATCCATCACCAGTGTCCCATGGTTAGACCCAAGGGCCGCGCCGATACAATCTCCCGAAGCTATAGCCGGAGGTATGCACCCAGGGCAGAATCGGCATTCTTCTCATGCCAGCAGGTCGTTAAGGACATCCAGATCGTCAGCATCTACATCCGGGTTCGCCTCTATGTCGCAGCATCCATCATTGAATCATGAACAATCCTCAAGCGGCTCATCCTCGTCTGCATCTTCCTACCCTCCCAGGACCCCGAATGACGCGTCTCTGCCCATACACGCACTATTATCCTCGAAAACTGAGGAGCCGCAGCCGTTGTACATACAGGGATCTCCACACCGTGGCACAAACGGGCAGTTGCCGCAGGCGCCCATATCAAGGCAACAGGCACCGTCCGATCGAGAGGGGCTGCAAGGTAGTTTTCAAGGCTCACCACATTACAGTAATGCCTTGTCTGGCTTCTTGCTGGGGCCCCAGCAAGGTCGGTCACCTCAGACACATCCATTACCACAATCACACCAGGATTCGGCCCAACCGCATGAGAGAAACCTAGCAGCTGCACCAAAGCAGGCGGCTGCTAGTGAGAACGGGCTTGACGGCATAAGCGCTCTCCTAAGGGCCCGAGAGATTGTCGACCGTCGCTCATGAATTCGACCCGTCAAAGCAGTAACTCACGTGGTAGAGCCACCCAAGTTTCCAGACGTCTATTATGAACTGTCGGGTCGTAGAGGGCGACCCAACAGAACCGGTTTGCCGGGAGTCACCGTTGGTGTCAACCTGTGACATGCACAGCTCCCTAACACATCAACAAAGAGCAAAATAAAAAAAAACCAAACGGAATCCCGGAGGCTCGGGCGTTTTGGGTCGTTTAGGCGGCTTGTGGCGAACTATCCCGATACTCTCTATCTCCCTTCCTCCTCTCTCAGTCACCATCTCGTTTCGGACTCACAGGCTCGGCCTTGACCTGTAAAACCAATATTACTGTTCCCCCCGCCCCGCCCCGCTCTACTGGCATGGAAGAAATTGCAGGGTACGCTTTGGCTTGAAAAGCATAGAAATCATGGGTGACGAGCAATGAGCTGCATAAATTTTATTTTACCTGTCTATTATTTTTCCCTCGTCCTGTTTTTCCACCGGGTATAACGAAGCGTTCTTATTATTTGACGATCAAAGATATTATACCTTGGGGTACTAGCCTTGAAAGGATTGATAAGCTGGGTTAGCGATTTATTTCGACATGTCCGAAGATATGGACAGATGGATCTTTCAGGAGAGGGGGATGGCGGAAGAGAAGGGGTGTTCTACTTTCATGCGACGATGGGACTCGGGCTTCTTAGGGAGGGGGGGGGAGCGGGCATTTAACAGGCCGGCTCACAGCTTGCGGCTTGTGACTTATGACTGTATATAGCAGAAGACTGCTGGGATTTTTGATATCCTAGTCCATCTACCTACCTACTAAGGTTGAGAAAAGATGAAGATGACAGGTGTTGGAAGATTAGGAGGGGAAAAAGCCAAAATGAAAATAGTATTTACTTTTGTCATTGTAATATTAAGTCAACTTCCAATACGATCGTGCAAGTGTATACGTACACGAACAACTAACTGTTTTTTGTTACCTAGGTATGCATATATGAAGCTGTCTACGTAAGTATATGTAAGGCCTAGCACGCAAGTGAGAATAGTCCAAGCGACTTCAAGTATGTATTTAGGTGCCCTGATGAGTGAGTGAGTGAGTGAGTGAGTGAGTGAGTGAATTGGCCTACATGTTTAATCAAAGAATATGATTGACTACTGAGCGACGGGATGGTCCCGTAGATTATAACCAATCGCGAGGAAGAGCTTCTTTCTCTCTCCCTCTCTATTCATGTATACTTTCACATTTGCTGTGTGCGGTGTCTGCCCGCTCGCCCCTCTCCCTCCCCCCCTCTTTTCTCCGCTATGTTTAAGTATGTAAATCGCTAGACACTTGAGAACCAAGAGATGTCTATGTACCTGGGTAAATAAAGAAGTAAGCACATACTAGACAGGGAAGAGAGTCATGGGATTTGTTTACTTGTAAGTAAGTATGCCGTACAAGTAAACTAGCCTAGGGCTACGTAGGTCAAGAGCGAAGAGGAGTAAAGGGGAGTAGGGATTATCCCGACAGCTAGGCTCCTGTGACATAAGTATCTCACTTACTTACTTTAGTACTTACTTAAGTTGCTAGATAGACTTGAGTAAGACAGCTACTTATATCAGTGTACTGTAGATAGATAGCCTCGAGTCGAGTATGTCTATATGTCCCTGGATGTCTTATTGTTTAGACTGGCTTGAATCACGTTGTTCTAACCTAGTCACTTTGTTTACTGAGGGGTTAGGAAAGTTCGCTTTCCTCAACTAAAATCACCTTCTCACTGAACTGAATAAGAGATATAGATCGATCGCGTACCTTATGTACCTACGTAAGTCATACAATTCAAATATCCACGATCAACACGACGTCCCCAACTAGCACCTTAGATACGGGATAAGATGACCGTTTGTCAGGGGGGGAAAGGCGGGAAGAGGGAGTAAAGAACTTGAATTTTTAGGCGAAGACTAGGCTACTAGGTAGGCGTAGGTACCTACATAAGTCAGGTCAACTTTCCTTTTTTAGATTTGCCTACCTACTACCTGTCTAAAATATGTATATGTATATATACCTACATACATTGACAACGTACGCAAACTATGACACGCTAGCTAAACAAGCTACCCGTCATTGTGGCTATGTCTCTACATATATATTAGTGTACACTATCTATGTCGCGTAACGCGTTGCGTTACGTTAGGTTGGCACATTTTGACACTTTGTCTTACCTCGGCTTACCTTACCTTACCTTACCTTACCTTACCTTATCGTACCTTTTGTTTTTATTATAGCCACGACCGAATCGGCTTTTTGCCTTTTCTTTCTTTAGCCTTGCGCTTGACTCAACTTTCTGTTCTTACGCGCCGTACATGCAGTGCTCGTGTATGCTTATGACGTATAACTCGTAAGCTAGGTCATCTCAGGTATCCATATACTGTACCCTTTTTTCCCTTTAGCTCCGATGAGAGTGAGATTGCGCAATAGCCTATGCTACTAAGGAGTACAGCGGTATGCTGGCTGTGTATGTAGGGTAAATCACATGAGCTTAGTGCATACCTACCTAGACTTGCGTATTATCCTTCTTGTTCTTATTCTTATTGAGAATAAGGTAAGGTATGGTAAGGTAATTCTTGAGCACGTAGACAGACATAAAATATATCCATACATACCTGTACGGACCATGCCATCTGCCATATGCAAGCAGGGACATAAGATACATACTTTAAGGATGTCTTGAGCTATATCTGTATGTTGGTAAGGTAGGTAGTAGCAGCCCCTGTAAGGTGCTATATTTATGTAAAGTAAATAAGTGACTATCTCATATGGTTCATTAACACGTGCGTGCGAACTTGCTGAATACTTACCTACTGTGTATGTATATATGTATGTATATATGTATGTATATATGCGCATAGTGCTCCATCTTGTGGGCTTATCTCTGGTCGTAGGATCCAGGTTAGGTACTCGGCTCCCCGAGTCTTCAGAATGAGCGCGGACAATTACATTGTATGACTTTCGCTGCCTACCTATGTAATACCTGTAAGTTCTATGTACCCGGCTTGTTGGATAAGTAAACCTGGTAGTCAGTTGGGTGGTCTCAGGCGAGAAAATGCTACTGTAGTATTTAAGTCTTTGTGTATGTAAGCGCTTATTGAATAACTGCTGGCTTATCAGTGTACGGATATGTCAGCTTAAGTTTGTTTATATACTTATTTCCTCGTCTGTCCACATACCTATTTCCACTAACATCTTACTACCTCACTTGAGTATATACCTTAACTTTGTATATGCAACACACGATGAGTGAGAAAGCGGTGGGATAGACAGGGCTGAATTGAGATAATAGGATATATTCTTAAGCCTCCCATCTGGTTAAGTCACCAAGCAAAGATCCCAAGGTCGAACCTCACAACTTACTGCGTAGTATCAGCATTAGCAGTCGCCTTGCACATTTATGGCAGAAACGTCACAATGCGGATCTGATCTAGGATCCGGCATATTAGTAAGTAGATTATAGTTAATAGATAGGAATGCATACCTACATACATGCTTATACGCAAGAGGCAGCGACCAAAGGGTCAAGTAACACAGATATGGCTTTTGTAACCTAGTGGTAGGAAGGATGCTTATCTGTATAAGTATATAGGTATATGCTTAAGCTTGTGGGGAAGCATGTATGCAATGTTGTGTGTTAAACCCCCCATCATCTTATGAACACGGCTCATGTATATACAACTATCTTTCAAGAGGCAAAACACAATATAAATCAAACCAAGACAACACAAGCAAGCAGCGAAAGAGAGCAAGTAACTTAAACCTTCGACTCAATTAATCTTAAACCGCTCTCATATTTACGCGCTCCGCTGTATAGTTGTATAATCCATGCCTGCAGTTTTATTCATGCTTTCGTTCATATACACGTTCTTCATCCCCTCGTGTGCGGTGGTATTGTTCACCACTAACAAACAGCCAACAAGCCCACCTCACAATTCATTGCTTGACCTGAAGACACAAACCATACGCAAGTAACCTACCGTACCATGCTCGTAATGAATCCACAAATCAACCGGCTTGCCTGCACCTCATGCTAACAGGCTTTCAAAACAGAACTTGAGAAGGGAAAAAAGGGGGCATGCATAAGCAGCCATCCGCTGTGCTTTCATCGACATCATTAGGGCATTACCACGCCCATCAAACAGCCTCGGTAATCTCAGCATTATAGTCCCTACGAATTTCGAGCTCGAGCAGCTCCGGCGTCTTCTCGATCATGAGACCCTTCTCGTTGGCCAGATGGAGCAAGCAGATGAAGCAGAAGCTCGTCGAGATGTCGTCCATGACTGCCTTGGGATAGACGGTCTTGAGATCATTCATGACCTCGGTGAATTTGAGCGTGGGCTCTTCCGTTTCCTTGGGAGGTGTTACAGTCTTCTCTTCTGCTTCTGTCGGAGGTGTTGGTAGTCTCAATCGATTGGGGTCCTGTTGGTTTGAGTGAATGTTAGTAAAGGTAACAAGGAAGCATGCGCACATGATAATGAAATATACGCGTAACGAAGTAAATGCAGCATACCTCTCGAGTCTCCTCAAATCCAAGACCTTTCCAGAGTTCTTCCTTCAGTCGACGCACGTCCACTTTCTTGGCCACACGGGCATATTGAACATATTCCGGTCTTAAGCGTCGAGTGGATGTGACTAGCTGTGTACCGAAACCGCCCATGGTCATGCCACCGCCAAGCATTGTCGTGAGGCCGAGCGCTTCGGTTGGTGGAGCCTCTGCGCTGGGCGAGAAGTGATCTCGGGCATCGGCAAACTCGAGGTCGTCATCGTCATCCAACATGCCGCCACCGGGAAGAGGCATCTCGTCATCGAAGAAGTTGGCGTCGTAATCGCCCTGCGGCAGAACAGTATCTTCCTGCTGGTTCTGGAGAGGCTCCTTCTGGGCCCAGAACGCTTCGTCCATGTCGGCTGGATGTATGTTCTCTTGCTGGCCGTGGCCGGAAGTGCCTATCTTACTGCTAAACCGGTTTCTTCGGCTACTCATCCGAGCCTTGGGCTTCAGGAACAGACTGAGAAGTTGCTTAGAGTTGAAATGTTTGTCGTCGGGTAATAGGTTCCGAGTCTTCGACTTCCAGTCTTTCTTCGGTAGAGAGATGGCGGAATTGCTTGATGCCTGTGTGAAGATCGTCTCGGCAACCTTGCCGGCAAGTGGAGAGGCAAAATCAATCTCGAATAGTTCCTTTTCTTTGCGCTGTCGAGTGGCTGTTTCGGGTTTATTGGCGTCTTTGATTTTCCGTATCCGCCAGTGCTCCGGCCCGGCCCAGTTCTTCTGCAGGGCTTGGTCGAAGTAGCCGAGGATGTCTTCGTGCGTTTTATTATCCCCATCTTTAGCATGTCTCATGGACACAATATAGTCGCCATTCTCGTCGTCCATACCCTCAATGCCTTCACCGCCGCCCACACCATCGTCAAGCCCCATGTTGTATGGTCGCGTTTGAGATTCTAGTGCGGCTTCTCGTGCCCAGGCCTCGCCACCTTCGCCGAACGCAACGTCTGCAACGTCGAAGCCACCCATAGCGGTCATGTCGTCAAAGCCCATCGGGTTATCCTCGTCGATAAACATGCCGGACTTATTACCAGCTCCACCAAGATCATCGTCCTCTTCGTTCTCTTCACTTTCCTGGGCGCGGAAGAAGGGGATATCCAGTGACCCTGACGGATTTCCGAGGTCGAAGGTTTTCAAAGAAGGACAAATATCTTGCTCGTCTAGTCGACCAAGATCCGGGAAGAACTTGGCTGCAAGGCTGCTGATATCGATTTCTACATCTTCCTCTTCCACCTCGGCTGGTTTGTCTGTGATGGTATCTCCTTCGTCCCCTAATTCAGTCTCCTCTTCCGCAGTTACATCCTCTCTTCGTCGGGGCTTAATGCCCTCTTCTGATTTGTCGTTTGCGTCGTCACTGCTGTCGAATACGATGCGGCCTTGGCCGTCAATCATGAGATGATTCAACAACAGGCCTTTGGCTCCACCCTCGTCGAAATCTGCGGATGCTTTCTTGAACAAAGGGTCGACTGCGAACTCCATGTCGAATTTCTTGAGCTGCAACGAGGCAAACGAGGGCGCTAGAGTCGCTTCTGATGACCGTTGCTGTTTCGATGTTAATCTAGGTTCCACGAGGGATGGAATGATGAACTAAACGCACTCGCTTCTTGCTCTTCTTTCTAATGACATTGCCGTCTTCGTCAACTTCGTCTTCGCTCTCCTCACCATCTCCTTCACCATCTTTCCCCTTTTTCTTGGAGTTGCTGTCTGCCAAGCCGCTCAGCAGCTTGCCCGTCTCCGTCGCAACGCTATCGACTCTGCTCGTATAGATCTTGACGCAGCCATCGAGAGTGCAACTGGCTCGTTGGAAGTTGACTCCGTCCCCGTCCTTCAGTAGGGACATGTCGTGGAAGTAATCAATAAGGGCAAAGTTCCACGAGTTGGTAGCGTTGATCTTGTTGTCTGTAGCCATCTTCATCCATTCTTCAAAGTTGGCCAGGATGGGCACGCGCTTCATAGGCGTGACACCACTGCCAACCACGACCACATCATCATCATCGTCATCGTCGCCCCCGCTTCCTCCACCACCACCGCGGTGCGGGGTGCGCGGATTAGAGCGGGGGGACGCATTCTCTAGGTCTGCCAGTCTGAACCCGGCCTTTTTAGGCGTACCCGCGGCCGCCTGTTGCAGCTCGTTAATCTGCTTCTCGTGGAGGGCTTTTCGGGAATGGAATCGGCCTTTTTTCTCCTGAGCGTCGTCGTTTAATGGAATTCTAAGTAGAGGGCGTTAGTTTGTGATGAAATTGGGCCTTCATGATTGCCTTCTGCGCTTGGAGTGCGTCTGTCTGTTTGCATTTGTGCGGGTTGCTCGGCTCCCCCGCACGTACAGCGAAAGGCGCATGTAAATAAAGGTAAAGGAGTAAGCAGAGTAAAATACGAATCGCAACTTACTTCAGAGGTGACTTGAATGGAGAGCCGGAGCCGGAGGCCGTTCGAGTGCCGGCACTCGGGCGAGCTACCTGAGCGACACGAGGCATCTTTGAAGGAGTTATTCTGGTGTTGTATTGCTGTGATAATGCTGATGCAGGTCGAAGATGGTCGCGTCGGGCGCCGCCTACAGACGTTGGCTATCGCAAGTAAACAATGGGAAATGCGCTATTCCATTTAGGTGCAAACACTAGAAACCAGGGTGACCGATGATTCGTGGCTGCACTTAAAAGCAGTTGATTATCTAATTTGGGGTAACTCCTCGTTTACGAGGTACACTATTTTTGTGGATAATATTCTTTAGCTGCAAGAAATAAACGTCACATATGTACCTTACCAATATTTCGTACCTAACTTCACTCAACTCAATGCTGCGTATGCTGTACAGATGTATACCAGTCTGCTACAACGACGAACCAGTCGATAATAAGTGTCAATTTTATGAAGACGGTCAACAACCTCACTCTGAGATGCACCTGAGTGAGTTGTAGTATGAAAATATCAACTTGATGACAGGCGTCAAATCAAAACGGATGTTTTCGACTTCCCTCCATGAACGCCAGCAAATGATTCGTTTTGTCTTGCTTTTACTGCATTCCCCTTCCTCGGGGTTAAATATCGACAAAATTGCCCTTAGAGCTATCAAATTTGCTCAACGCGACATTTTCCTTTTCGTTTAGTTTCATTTCTAAGCGAACTACGGGGTCGATAGAATATTAACTCTCGTATTGGCTCCCACCTCTACAGTCAGCAAATGATTGGTTCACAAGTTCCCGTGGCCTAGTGGTTAGGGCGTCTGTCTTACAGCTTGGTAATTACCAATTACCTTGAAGGAGCACAGAAGATCCCCGGTTCGACCCCGGGCGAGAACAATTTTTTGCGCAATTTCCCAATTAGCGACACCCTGCTAGTGTTGAGACCGATGTTCCTGCTTTTAACTATTTCCTCAATCAGAGTCTATGGATAAAAGTGTTACAAGTCTTTTCTATATTCGCGAGAGGTTTTTTTTTTCACAAGTGGTCCTGTGGGTTTTGGGCAGCAAAAGATGCAAACTAAGACAAGCAGGGTACCGAGCCGAGTGAGTCACGCGCCGAACCATGTCTTAACACCACCATTCCCCGTCTATCGATCCTTCGGCCATCGGAGGACTGCAAGAAACTCCCGACACAGGGCCGTTGGACTAAGCCGGCGAGCTCGGGAAGGCAGGTGGATATCAGATGTTGTGATCCTATCCATAGATCGAAATGCTTCAGCCTCAACTACGTACTCATTCGACTACCTGACGTGCTCGTCTATATAATCTGCCATGTGCTCAGTGTCCTAAAACGCCCCCATATTCTCAGGTTTGTCACTAGAAGAAATAACACTGGATTTCTAGACCTATCTTACTTTCCATCGACTGTAATCGCCTAATAGGAAATTCGGAAATTTTTTTAAAAATGACCGAAGTACACGGAAACTGCACACCACAGTTTAAGAAAGTTCGCACTCTTTTGCAGCAATTCATCGACTCGGGCGAAGAAGTTGGCGCCTCTATAGCCGTTAGCGTCGATGGCCAGGATGTCGTCAACTTATGGGGTGGCTATGCCGACCCCGAAAACAAGCGGCCGTGGACCGAGGACACTGTCGTCGGTGTTGCTTCGAGCACCAAGATGATCTCCAGCCTTGCTGTTCTTATGCTCGTCGATAACGGGACTGTTTCCGTCTACGATAAAGTCTCCAAGTATTGGCCCGAGTTCGCCGCTAACGGCAAGGAGAACGTCGAGATCCGCCATCTGCTGTCGCACACATCCGGTGTCGCCGGCTGGGACGACAAAATAACTGTGGATGAGGTCTCCGACTCCATCTCGTCCTCGGCCAAGCTTGCCCAGCAAGCGCCGTGGTGGGAACCGGGCACTGCGTCCGCTTATCATGCCTGGAACTTCGGCCACCTGCTTGGAGAGATCGTGCGTCGCGTGACGGGATTGAGCTTGAAACAGTTCGTTGCTGAAAAGATTGCCGCGCCCTTGAAGGCTGATTTCCAGATCGGCCTTCTCGACCAAGACGCCGATCGTGTGGCTGCTTCCATCGCGCCGCCTGCCGCGCCGCCTGCCGCAGATTTCAAGCCCGGTCCCCTTTTCGTGAAGGCGATCATGAACCCCATGTTGCCGCCCGATGTGGGAAGTCTGGCGGCTTGGAGGCAAGGCGAGATCGGCGCCTCGAATGGATATAGTAATGCTTACGCTATGAATAAGATACTGTCTACCATCACCCTCGCAGGACGAGAGGGTGGCGGCGAGTTTAAGCAATTGCTGTCTAAGCCGACGGTGGATTTGATCTTCAAAGAACAGTCCTGGGGTATGGACCTCGCTATAGGAGTCCCTATCCGTTTTGGCATCGGGTACGCTCTGAAACAAGACGGGGACTGGATTGACGATTGGATGCCCAAGGGCGAAATTGCCTACTGGGGAGGATCAGGCGGGTCTCTGGGCATCATGGATGTTGGGCGCAAAGTCACGATCACTTATGCCATGAACAAGAGATCTCCCGCTCTGATTGGAAATACTGCTTCTAAGGCTTACGTAGGGGCGATCTACGAGGCACTCGGGGTTAAGATTAGTTGAGTAAGAATAGGGTACATCAAGACTGTCATTACCATCCAATCTGGTGTCATAAGTAAGCGCAATACAATAAGCCGCATTTTACGTCAGATGCACCCTCTGAATCCAATGTTTGGTAGACCGCCCTACCAGAGCTTGCTTATCCGACAGTCAAGGCAAAGAAGCTCGACATAATCCTTGATTGTGACAGCAGGCCCGTCACCTCAGTATTACCAGACTGGGCTCATCGTAAGACGCAGACTCAAAAAAAGCAGGATCGGGCCTAACGAAAGAGTCTCAAGGTGTCGGCGTCAACAGAACCGCTGCACAGGCGGCTTGACAGGTACCGTATGCTGTATTGCAAGCGAGGACGGTTGCTGGAGCAGTAGCACCCACTATAAATACAAAATCAGTCTGTGTCGTTTCAGGGGAGGTCATCGTAAGGCTAGCTCTGAAAGAACTTCGAGAAGTCTAGGAAAGCAATTCTGGACAGGAGCCGACTCATCTTGGAGTAGGGAAGCTGAACAAGTGAGAGGGTGAGGCAAGTCTGATGGGAGGATACTTACGTGTTGCGCCCCAAGTGAAGCCGGCGGCCGAGTAACAAGCCATCACGACAGCAGCGCATCCGGCTTGACAAGCCCCGTAACCGAGGGGCCCGGCTTCTACACCAAGGGTAAAGGCGGCCAGGGTGGCGGCGACACTCTTGATCGGCTTCATGATGTGAGCGATGATCCGGTTATTATGAAACGAATACGAGGGATGATAACAGGGCGAAGAAGCAACCCGATCTGTAAAGTGAACGTCGTAAAGTATTGGGGTAATGGATTAGGAGTTACGTTTGACGAAAGTATGCCCCCGGTAGCTAGTTGGAAAGCTACCTCCTTATATACACATAGCCATGTGTAGGCATGTCATTTACTGGATGCCTTATGCTGGGAACATGATAGGCAGAAGGAGCAGTGGCCGCATTACAGGTCAGGTTTCACAGGCAGACCGTCAGGCTTTCACACAGTGATCAGCCCATGGTATTCCGTGTGAAAGAAATACCGTCTACTTAAGTCGTCTGGACTCGCGAGCAAGGCTGCGAGATCAATAGGATGGCTACCGACCTTAGGTAGCTACCACGGCTATCTACAGGAGAATCTGAGGGAGACAGTGCCTTCTTTGTTTGGAGGCAATGATCACCTCCTACGATAGGATTTCATTTTACACTGGAAACGTGTAGAGCCACGCTAGGCAAACAGAATTGTTCATGACTGACTGACTATATTATCCGCGTATTGCGAACGAGTATAGAGCTAAGCAGAGGTTGTACGCCGTGACATGGAGGCCTGCTTTATGCAAAGAGCTGCAGACCGGTCACAATTCATCAGGTGATACTATTTGCTGAGGTCGCAATTGTACTCCCTCAAACGGAGTTTATCGGCAAATCAGTCGGCGCCGTTAGTTTTATCTACAGGATACCAAAAACGGGCGGATAATTCCGACCGAATTGAAGCAAGCACATGGTTTGCCGCCCTTTTATCAATAATTATCACCCTATCGTATCCCCTGTCCTCACCTAAACGTAGAATCTAACCTACAGTATAAACAACCTGTAGCCTGTACTGTAGGGCCGTGTAGGCGTAGATGACATTTTGGGATGCCATGACACTCGAAGTGTTCGAGAAGTTCTCAACCACCTTAGCCCAAAGCCAAGGCATCGATGGTTTGGGCTTTACAAGCTGCGTATACCAAAGTTGGTAATAGCAAAGACGCCTCTTCAGAGTCGTGTCGCAATTTTACATTCGAATGGTTTCAACTGAAATGTGTCAAAAATCCTATACATACTACGAAGAAGTGTGAAACGACAGCGACCGTTTAGGGTCGTAGCTTGTGTCTACTTAGGGAGCTCGATTTCTTATGACAGCATGTTCGTCCATTAAGACAAGCTTTTATTACCCCGCCGAGTTGGAGAAGTTCTCCTCCTGAGATGCAAGGAAACTACAAAGGAAAAATAAAAGGAGTGATATCTCCTTCAATTTGGCTACCTAGTATTGTATTCCCTTCTGTTCGACAATAACTGTATATCTAGTTTCTCGATCCCACATTACTCGGATGCCGGCATGGAAATTATAGAGGCTTTACAATATAAACTTCTGTCACTCCAAGCGGCGGGAGAAAGTACCACTCGATATTCTGAACGAGGTGCAACAATGGTGAACGCGCAAATAGTATTTATCTTGCCGTGACTTCCGCGGATACACGGATTAGAGATCGCATAGTCTAGCACGACGTCGGAAGCAGGAATCGCCTCACGCTTCTTCTTCCACAATTCTAGTTAGTGATTTAATTGTTGATTGCCCTGAATGTTGTTTTGCGCATCACGAAGAGCGGTATGTATGAGCGCTAATAAGTGGCCCTCACATGTCCATGTTGCGGATCTGCGATGACGCGGGAGAATCATGCATGACGCTTCTTTCCGTATGCGGGTAGGAGCGGATGAATTGAAGCTTGCATCCAAGTCCCTGGGTAGGCCCTATTTTCGACTTGAATTTCAGAAGTATACAACGGACGGGTCGATATTGCTGTTCAAGCCTCGCTGTTCTCGTGTCCACCTGCCATTACGTCGTTTTGTACTTGAATATTTGTTTGTTTATATAGGTGTTGTACGCCTGAATGTGAGCTGATTAAGAGGAAATATGTAATAAACCGGACTGGTCGGCTTGGTGGAAGAACGATGTTGATGTGGAGCCACTTCTACTTATCCTCCAATCATGATGTTGTGGCTGTGTACCATCCCAAGTAAATCATGGAGTCTAGTCTAGAATCCCAGCTGGCTCAGCGGGTGGGTATTACGTAGACCCAACCAGCTGGTGCGATATGTATGTACACAACTCGTCGAAGCGTCAAACCTGATTCACGCCAACCTGTAAATGAAATGCGCATGGGTCCAATATCCTCCCGTACCTTTGCTTTCACCTGGTGATTCGACTATTATACCTATATAGTCCTTTATATATGGCTTGGTAGCTGCTTACCCTGGTAGATACCGTCACGTTCGTTTAGACGAAGACGAATATACCTTATCACCGGACACCTCCCGATTCATACTCCGGCACCCGTCATCCATGACCATGACAATCTGACGCGTCGACGGCTGTGGCGAACGGAATATACCTATGAATTTTGCCATTATCTGCTATATGATATGATGCGATACGATATAAAACTACAGAATGGCCGTCAGCACCCTTACCGCTCGCAGCGTTTATGGCCGCGGAGGTAGAGGCAGGTCCTTCAACACTCGCCCATTTTACGCAACCATTCTTCTCTTCATTTTTCTTGTCTCTTACTCATCCGTGAGGAGAAGGCTATCGTTGGTACAGCAGCCGCAGCAGAACCTTCTCCGCACACGTCATGAGCAGGACGCTTTTTCAGGCGAGGACTGCCGCTTAGTGCATAGTGCATCCGACCAATGCGCCTTCGTTAAGCATAATTGTGACGATGAGCAGGCTGGTCTCTTGGATTACTTGACTCTTTACTACTGTGGCCTCGGTAGCGTCCAACCACTGGCATTTATCGTACTGGTCCTCTGGCTTGGTCAGCTCTTTACCACCATCGGCATCGCTGCTAGCGACTTCTTTAGCGTAAACCTCAGTACCATCGCCACGTTTCTTGGCCTGAGCGAGAGTTTGGCTGGCGTTACCTTCCTGGCCTTTGGAAATGGCTCTCCCGATGTGTTTAGCACGTTTGCCGCCATGAGCTCAAACAGCGGCAGTATGGCGGTGGGGGAACTGATCGGTGCGGCCGGCTTCATCACCTCGGTCGTGGCTGGCTCGATGGCCTTGGTATGCGAGTTCAAAGTGGCTAGGAACACCTTTGTGCGAGATATCTGCTTTTTCATTGTAGCCGTTGGCTTTGCTGTCGGCTTCCTCTTCGACGGCCGGCTGTACTTGTGGGAGTGCTTCACTATGATTGCCTTTTACATCTTCTATGTAATCGTCGTTGTGAGCTGGCATGCATGCACTAAGAGGAGAAGTGCCCGGAAGGCGAAGGAGGCGGCTGCACGGGCCCATTTTTACAGAACGACGAGCGAGCGGGCTGACGAAGAGCTGGAGCCGTATCGAGACGAGCCTGATGATGAGGACCGTTCTGTATCGGCGGGGCCCATCGCTATTGCTGCAGATATTGCCATGCTGGAGCGAGCTCCCCTCATCGAAGTCGGAACTCCCGACCAGGGCCAAAATGATGATAGCGACCGGAGCCAACATATTGCTGCTGAGGTTGCAAGTAGCATGCGAGTAAATCGGCCAAGGGGCAGGCGGAGCACCACCACCATCACCCCAATTCGGCCCAGTTTAGTCGGTGCGTTGGAGTTTAGGTCAATCTTAGCATCTTTGCAGAGAGAAGGAAACGTGCCTATGAGACCAATTCTCACTCGTGGTCATTCAACTCAGTCGACACGGACTGGCCCGCGTCTTTCGGTCCATGGTCCGGCAGATTTTCAGGTTTCCACCGACTATGATGATACGGCATCCGGTACATCCAGCGGAACACGAGCTCGCGCCCTCTCTTCTGGGGCCATTCCGAACTCGATCGACCCTTATATCACGGTCCATCAATCAGCAGACGAGGCAGCTCAGCCCCACGCCCTCCACACAATAGGTGGTAGACTGGCTCCTCCTTTGGACGACAGGCTGCCTGACCCAATAGCACATGAGCCTGAACCGTCGGCTCCAGAATCGAGGCCAATACTACATCAACTACGTATTCCTAGCCCCTCTGGTAGCGACAGATCGTCTCTAGAGCAGTCTCCTTTCCCTAGGTACACGGATTCGCCTATGGTTATGACTCCTAACACCAACACGCAACAACCATCCCTTCTGAATCTGCCATCTCCTGTCCAAGAAATAGGCTCGCCTTTTCCAGACTTACCGGCGCATATGGAGCCCAAGCCTGTGAAGTGGTGGCCATACAGGTTCCTACCGCCGCCGCATATTCTGTTGAGCACCCTCTTCCCTACTCTACAGGCCTGGCATACCAAATCCATCTGGGACAAGTTTGTCAGCGTGATATCTGTTCCAACGATATTTTTACTGGTTATAACGTTGCCTGTAGTAGAGAACGAAATCATAGAAGAGGAGTCTGACGACGGCGGCATTGTTGACCGGCCAACATCGAGTTACCCACACGTAGCACCGCCTATCTCCGTTGAGCTCAATGGTGTTATCGAAGAGGAGACTGAGTGGCAACGCTACAGACGCAGCACACGATCTAGAAACTCGAGTCGAAGCCCTTCACCGAACCCTATTAGCATTCACGACTCTCAACGTTCAACAAGACGTGATGCATCTCAAGCTGTGTCCTTGCAGCCCAGTATTGAAATACGATCTCCTAGCCCCTCTGCCCACTTAGGCGGCGATACCTCGACGATCTTGTCGGAGGACCAGGGATGGAACCGTTGGCTATTGATACTCCAGATTTTCACGGGGCCGCAATTCTGTGTATTCGTTGTATGGGCTAACATAGCAGAGGACCTGCAACATCCGATCAAAACCCTTGTGAGGGCGTTGCTAGCAGCACTTGTCTTCTCCTTGGCCTTGTTAGGCATTCTCCTAGTAACGACAACACCCGAGCGCCGACCAAAATATCATGTCGCCTTCTGTTTTCTAGGTTTTGTAATTGCTATTGCTTGGATATCCACGGTGGCAGGCGAAGTCGTTGGAGTAATGAAAGCATTTGGCGTTATTCTAGGTATATCGGAAGCGATTCTTGGCTTGACAATATTTGCCATTGGCAATTCTATCGGGGACCTAGTCGCAGATGTCACCGTGGCCAGGCTAGGCTATCCCGTGATGGCATTGTACGTTATGACCCTTTAAAGGACGAGTGACGAACCGAAAACTGACAAGAGTATCTAGGTCGGCATGCTTCGGTGGACCTTTGTTAAACATTCTACTCGGCATTGGTCTGGGTGGTGCTTACCAGACGATACATGCCGCAAACAAGCATCGTGCCAAACATCCCGATAAGCCCTATCACAACAAGCCCTATCACATTCAGGTCACGGGGACCTTGATGATCTCCGCCATTGCCTTACTCATGACACTTTTTGCGTTACTCGTGGTCCTACCGATGAATAAATGGATGATGACCAGAAAGATTGGCTGGGGCCTCATCGCGTTTTGGCTCACTAGCACGGCCGTCAATCTTGTAATAGAAATTACTGGCGTGTGGCAGGAAATAGCCTGATTCGCTAATTGCCGATGAGGACAAGGCTTGGGTACCTTATATACGTCACGCGTTCGGCATTATCAATGTTGTGATGAGGCCGAGCTGAGCGGTCATTGTGTCCATCGCTATAGGTGGAGCTTCATATACTTATTATCTAATATTCAGGAGCGACGTATATTTCGGACGAGGTAGCGCATAGTGACTCATTGTGAACTTGTGTATGCGTGTATTTGCGCTACATTATTGTCGTGGCGAGGATCACAAATGTGACATTATACTTGGACAAGCCAATAGACCAGACTGACCTCCCTAATAATATTCCGAGTCGAGACAGCAACCATGACACAGAGACGGGCTACACTATCAAACATTTTTGGTTTTATGAAACAGACCAGGCACCGGGCATCTTGTATCATTCGAGGATGTGTTCTGGCTGGTTCATCGTACTTGACAGCTAACCGCTCTACTCCCAGACACGGCAGCCCTATAGCACACGACATGTGTCATTGCACGACCATGAGGAGGGCCGCGTAATCTTAATGGCGGGCAAAGGGCGGCGTCATGGACTTCGGTCTTTGGTGGTGTCTGGTGTCTGTGTACTATCTAACTTCTAATAAGGTGAAACTTGCAGGGACAGTCTGGTGTGCATCTGAGTAGTAGTACAAAAGCTATCGAGAGCTGGATATAAAAGGGGAGGCCCTCGATAAGCTTAGAGACAGAAGCGAGAGGAAGAAACTCCAAGTTAAGCCGACAAGACAAGTCAAAAAGGAAAGAAAAAAATCTCTTCAAGAACGAACTAGTTGTTCACCTGCCCTCCCCTACCTTCTTCCTCCCGATTCTACTTGGTGATTCAGACGTCAAAGACTGAACAAATAGACGGATAAGTGAAAAAAGGATCTAGTTTCATCAGTCTATCAAGTCAAGCCAAATCAAAATGGACACCCGCAACACCTCAGCGCAAAAGGCCGGCGTGGCGCCCACCGCCACCGCCAAGTCAAGCGGGACTGATAACCCAGGTCCCAGCCCCGACAACACCAAGCCAACGGGGCAGCAACAGCAACAACAGCATCCTTACTACGTCAACACGGCCATCACGACCGACGGCTTCAAAGACAGCGGTGCCGTCGTCGTCGAGGATGATGACAGTACTACCCAGCAAGGAGGAGTGGTAGGAGGTAAAGGTGGTATTGCTGATGAACAACAACAACAACAGCAGCAGCAGCAACAGCAAGGTGGAGCGGGGAATAAATTGAAGGGTATGTTTGGTAGACTCAAGAAAGGCGGCTCTGATGAGGATCAAGACGAGGGAGAAGGAGAGGCCCCGGGCGAGGGAAAGGGACAGAGTGAGGCTGGGAGGAAGATTGAGATTGTGTAGGCACCTGGGTACGGCGTGAATGCGGGAAGTGGGTGAATGATTGGCGTATAGGGGGAGATGGACATGAAGATGAAGTATGTTTTTCTTGTTGTTACTTTACATAGGGAATTTGTCGTCATGAATTTGGGGACCAGCTGGCTGGATTGGCTTTGGACTGGATTATCATGGATCTGTGTCTAGGTATCTACCTGCCTACACGTACTTTAAGAAAGGCAGATAACACTCGCTTTATTCACTTCCTTTTTTTCTTTATTGAGAAATAACCCATTTTTTATACTCAGAAGTCCTTACTTACTTACTTCTAATATGCCTCTGCAAAACCATTCAGTTCACGGTGTAAGGTTTTCATTATCCAAAGAAACTAGGTTGGGTTCAGTCAGATAGAGGAAAGTCGGTCAGATAATCTATTGTGTTAAATCTGTTCTTATTTTAGCTATGGCTAGGGTCTGTCCTGTGGCTGAGTAGATCTTGCCTTTAGACCTTACCTTGGGCTTCGAGCTCCGAGAGAACTTGGCGTTCAGCTGGGCATTGCTTTGTTTCCAATTTTTAATCTTGTATGAGACTCCCACCAAATTTGGTGGCCCGCGAGGAGATGGCCTGTAAAGGGGGGTTAACCTTACTGCTGTCAGCCTTGTATACGCCTCGCTTTCGACGGAGGGACGCCTCTGGTTTAATGGGGGCGCAGCAACCTCCGGTCAAGGCGAAGTGGCAGAAGCAACCAAATGTTTAAAATCCCACGATTTTCGCTGCGGATTATTCTCATAATGTAATTGAGGCCACCATACCCATCATGTTGACTGACGAGTCCCCAAACCACGCAGAACGCGTCAATGAGTCCAAAAACTCAAATAAACAGCTCGATGACGGCCTCGATCCCGTTCAGACAGAAATTATCCGTCTCTACAGATCCAAATTTCACGTGAAGTATGGAAACGAGGCGTCGCCTAAAGAAATTTTTTCTTCGGCGGGCGCTCCCCTAGATTGGCCGGTATTCTTGGTTGGTTGGCCAGCGGCTGGATTTCGGATCCTGGAATTACAAAATATTTTCGGCGAGGTGGATTACTTGTTCGTCGACGAAGGTGAACTGGAACGGGATGGCATCTTAACACCCTTTTTTTATTTTGGGGATGAATACGAGGACAGAATGGACACCTGGCATACCCGTATAGATATGCTCATTCAGGGCGTAGGTTCAGGTTCAAGTAAATTGTATGGGTTTCGCAATGTAGCGCAAAACCGTCAGCATGCCGGTCTCTGCCGTGAAATCGCTGAGGAGCTGGAGCTCATGGACGAACCTATTAAGTCAAGAGTCCATTATGTCCTTCAAAGTGCTCAGGAACGGAGTCAGATCCTGACAGAAAGCTTGGAGACTCTTGACCGCATTTCCACAATTCGCAGGGAAGCCAGGGCAGCCAAGGAAGCGAGGGAAGCGGGTAGGTGGCAGTATCAAATCTAGTTTACCAAGGCTTACAATCATCGACTAACCTATGAAGGTCTTCGCCGACGACAACCTTTGTCTAGCTCAGAGCAGCCGAAGTCTGATAATGAGACGACGGGGGAATTGGAGCCGCAATTGAGATTTCCGTCGTCGAAATCGACTGTGCCTGTTGCTCAAGCTTCAGGACTTGACCAAGACATGTCATCGAGGCTTCAGGCACCTGGTCGCGAACGGCCTAGAGTAACGGTGCCACTCCCGGCCCCAGTCACGACTTCTGGCATTGTACACAGTGATCGGCAGCGTCTGACAAGTACGTCTCTCTCGTTTCTTACAGTACGTATGGCATGAAGCCAAATTACTAACTGAGGACGTTCCAGATGGCCCATGGTTCGATCAGAGACCAGTGGTGCAGCGAAACGCTCGTGCACTGTCCACTCGATCCATTATACAGCCAGCACCTCAAAGTAAGAAACGGCGCGGGTTCCATCTTTTCGTCGACCGTATCGCCCACAGAACTGCTGTCCTCTTCCTCTTCCCTCTCATCCTGGCTCTATCCGCAGGCCTAATCGCCGTCTCCACGACCCGTTCCCGATCATCAAACTGGCACCTTGATGACGGCTTCTTCACCTGCAGTTCAGCGGCCTGCCTCCAGCTCTTCTCGCTCTACCTCCTCATCCTACCCGTTCTCCGGAAGCGGGCCTTAGAGATCCCAAAACGCTGGTTCGTGCTCAGCATCAGCTTGAGCACGATTTCGGCAATCGTATCGGTCATCGTGTACCCTTACTCTTGGGAGGCTAGTGGTATTTTAGGATTCCTTGCAAATGTCGCGGCGGCGATTGCGACGGTGCAGTTGATTGAGGGAACTGATGCTGGGATAAGGGCGACGCTGGGCCCTTTTTATTCGAATCAGAGGCCACGAAGCGATGTACAAGCAGACGCTGGCGACGCGTGAGAAGGTGCTCAGGGAGGAGCATAGGGAGACGCGGATGCCTTGACTGAGGAGAGCACGAGCGCGGTTACATTATCTAAGACACAGTACACGGTAATAAGTACTCTGAAGCGCCAAGAAAGTTGTCACTGTAAAATGGAGAGCTTTACCGCCCTAGGTGCAGGCGATGTGAGGCCGTAGGAGAGACCGTACATGTACTGTACGCCTCGTATTTATATTGAGACTACATCTGTACAACAGTCGGGGCTGGCGGCATTCAGTTTTCCCTCAATTGAATCGCATGAGACAAGCTGGGGTCGTCCTCTTTGTTTCGGCAACTCGATACTTAGAACATGAGATTCGGCAGGACATATTCCCACAACCTCGTCACTGGTACTAATTGTGGTAGACGCATTTGCTTACCAAGGAGAGTTTTGAACTTTGCTTTTGTTCCGTTTCTTTCGGGTTTCATTTCCTCTCGGGTTTTGTTATCTTTCTTTTCTTCAAGTTTCGGGAAAATCGATCATCTTCTTTGCTTATACTACGTATTGCTCGAGAACTGCCCATATCATCCCATTAGCTTTATCATCAAGATATAATTAAGATCTCCCGGTAAAAGGGATTGATCATCAAACCCTCCAGTTAGCTTTATCATAGAAGGGATCAATATGAACAATTGCGTTGTCCTTCGCCTAATATCTCATACAATTTCGTGAAAAGATGGAGATGCAAGAATACAACTCATCCATACCCAAGTTACCTGTTGTACCGTTTTGGTGATTATTGCACTGGTGCTATCTTTGATTGTATCAGGGCCAAAATTACGCATCATGCCAAGTCTTTATACGCTGTTCATTACAGGGTTTAATCGCACGTTATTTTTTATAGAGAATTACTGGCCCTGCACCTATCCTTTTACTGGCCCTGCACCCCTTTACCCGATTTGGCCACCAAGACCTGGCAGACTTAGAAGTGGATCTGATACTTTTCCTGCCAAAATTACTAGCACTGTGTATTAATATCCTCTTTCTACTAACACCTTTCTTGACAGCCTTAAGTACTTAAAGTTACATACACACTGCAATAAAAAGCCGTTTTTTGGTGTTGTAATGTTACTTGAGTAGAATAGCTAATTATATGCGTTTGCAGTCCTTTTTAGTTTAAAAGCTAAGGCAATATACTTAGTAAGTAGGTTCCCTAGCTACTCCTTGCAGAAAGGGTCATAGCGCACTTTCTCCTAGCTTTAAGCAACGCTAGCATAAGTGTAAATAGCCTCAAAGTGTTATACAGCAAGGTATAAATGTAAGATAAAGTAAAGCTAGAGGTAAGTAAGTGGTTGCCTATGTTTAATATACAGTGCTAGTAATTTTGGTAGGTTAAGTATCAGATCCACTTCTGAGTCTGCCAGGTCTTGGTGGCCAAATCGGGTAAAGGGGTGCAGGGCCAGTAAAAGGATAGGTGCAGGGCCAGTAATTCTCTTTTTATATTATATAATCTTATTGAGCGCTAGGCACTGCTGGGACCTTAGGTACCTACCCCTCCAAACCCCCCTCATGCCTGACCGACTCCTTTCTCAACAGGAGGGGCATGGAGGGGTCGTTACTACCAATTGTTTGTTTGAATTTCCTTTAAGGTACTCGTGCAGGAGACAGGGGCTCTTTCGTGAAGCACGGCGTTACACATCTCAATTCCATTCGTTCCTCACTCTAGCGGTCTGTATTTCTCGAGACCCTAACACAGGTATACTTCACACATTTTCTCCCACCTCTTCGAGGACGGCAAAGCTCTTCCATTCTGTGATTTGGCCAATTACTGAGTACTCTACAGTCAATCTCCTAGCAACTACCTAACTGTTCTAAACGAACCCAACCAAAACCAGGGACGAACGAGAAAGAACAGAAACCATGGACGCACCAATCCAACCAACCTCCCCTCCCCTAGAGGAGCGACCCATCAAGAACACCATCGTTCTCTTCGACGTCGATGGAACGCTCTCTCTTTCCCGCCGCGTCGCCTCGCCGGAGATGCTCGCGACCCTCGCTGCGCTCCGGAAAAAGGTAGCGATCGGCTACGTGGGCGGGTCGGACCTGTCGAAACAGCAGGAGCAGCTGGGCGCAGCCGACCGGCCCGTGACGAGCATGTTCGACTTCAGCTTCAGCGAGAACGGCTTGACGGCGTGGAAGCTCGGGCAAGAGCTGCCCAAGTCGAGCTTCATCCAGTGGATCGGCGAGGAGCAGTACAAGGAGTTGGTCAACTTCATCCTGCACTACGTGGCAGACCTCGACATCCCGGTCAAGCGGGGCACCTTTGTCGAGTTCCGCAACGGCATGATCAACGTCTCACCCATCGGCCGCAACGCCAACCTGCAGGAGCGCCTCGACTTCGAGAAGTACGACCTCCAGCACGGCATCCGCAAGACCTTCATCGGGAAGCTCAAGGAGCGCTTCTCCCACCTCGACCTGACGTACTCGATCGGTGGGCAGTTGTCCTTTGATGTCTTCCCTGTCGGCTGGGACAAGACGTACTGCCTGCGCCATCTCGAGGCCGAGGCTAAGAAGCCTGGCGGTATCGAGTATAAGACCATCCACTTCTTCGGCGACAAGGCCTTCGAAGGCGGCAATGATTGGGAGATCTATTCGGATAAGCGCGTCACCGGCCATGCTGTCAAGGATCCTGAGGATACTCGTCGCATCCTCAAGGAGCTCTTCGATGTCTAGATTACCTAAGTTGGTCTAAATACCTACGAAATTCGATGAGCGCTGGGATAAACTCGAGGGCTTGTCTAAGCTTCCTCGTTGAGCAATACATCCATGAAAGAGACGGGCACGAAAATACGACAATCTGAATGGGGAAAAAAAAAGGGAGCGATAAACTTGCGAATGATTTGAAACGACTGTCACGTGAAGAAAGGAAAACTTCCATTTGCTATAGAAATCACAAACACCAGCACAAAAAAAGAGAAAAGAAAAGATTCTTTCCTAATGGTCAAAAACAAGATTTCCCTTCTTCTGTCTGAGCTGAGAGGGATTAGAGCTCTTAACAAGGTACCCACCTATCTATAGACCGAAAGACCACATAAAAAATGGAACGGTTAGAGATAGAGAGATGAGAGACAAGAAAAGGCGAGAAAGAAAAAAATGTCTCAAAGATTAATATTGATGAGAAATTAAACCGAATAAAATACCAAGCGAGACAAAAACATAAAGATGTTTAATTCACTGTGAATTTGCTGCGTATTGCTCTTGCTCTTGCTCTTGCTTAAGCTTGTTTGTTTGTTCATACATGTATATTTATTTAGCTCTTCATTACTAAGCCTCGGATCGGTTCATCTTGTCTTGGTTCGGTTCATCACATGCCTGTCGTCTGACGTTCGTAATAGAAACCAGCACTCCAACTTCAATTCAGTTCAATCCAGCTCCGTCCGTCCCCATCCCCATCCCCATCCCAGTCCAATCGAAGGCGAAACACCTCTGACCCAAGAAAACCCTCCATCCCCCCTTCCATCGGGTATGAGAGCTATCATCAACAATATTTACCCTTACAACGCTATACCAACCTTCCGCATTCCTAACCATCTACTAAATGGAGACACCCACCTGCCTACCGCCCAAACTCCAAATGCGGCACAATAACAGGCCCATACTTAGTCGGGGTCGTGAACGCGCCATCACCCTGGACCACGAAATCGACCGCGAGACTCAGTTTACTGAGGCCGTGATTATTGGCGCCGTTATTAGCGTACTGGGTTCCAGGGATAGCCTCGGGGTCGTATGCGACGACGGCGACGTAGTTGCGTCTGCCCATGAGCTTTTTAAGCTCGCGCGGATTCCCACTCGCGTCCGTGTGGAAGATCTCCATCATGTCCTCCTTGGTGTCGCTCAGCGTGTCTGACGACGACTTCTGCCCGTTGGAGGGCACGTAGTACGTCTTGTTGCTGTGCAGCATCTTGAGGATGTAGTTCGCTGCGGGCGCCGCCACGATGGGCGACGTGATGATTTGGTACATGGTCTTGTGGTCACTTGGGTGCGCTGGGTCGTGGACGAGGCCGGCACCGGCAGCGTTGACGTCTGTGGTAGGTTAGATTTAGCTGAATCGAATAATATGAGGTGCAAAAGGTGAATGGTATCTGTGGAAGGTAGGACAAAGGAGAGCGGTATAAATGAGGAAAGAGTGGGAGTAAGAGGAAATGGTATGGTCTTACCTCCTGACAAGAACGTCATCCGGAGACCCTTCTGATGAGAAATTCCCTGCAGGGTCCGGATAAGGTACGTGCGTTCGAGGTCCTTGCTGTCATGTGTCCACATGTCTTTCAAGATCTCACCGATATCGAGGTCACCAAACTGGTTCACAACATTCCCCATTAGACCAGACTTTCCGACGGCCTTCTTCACTTGGCTGAACCCCTGCGCTACTACATCTTTGCCACCTACGATACCGGCTACTGAGCTGGTAACCTTGCCTAGTACATTGTACCCCGCGTTGACGGCCTTCTTGCCGGTCGCAAACGTGTTCGCTAGACTCTCCATTGTGTCCAGTCGAGGATAGATCAACGGCACCGACAGCATCCAGATACAATGCTGGACGCTAGGCGGTAACATGGCGACTTTCGGGAACAGCCCTTGATATGTAGGGCCGGCAAGGACGCGATTCTGCGTCCGTTCGGATCGTACATCGGCGCCTACTACCACAACTGCCGGACCAAGGTACTTCACAAAATGCCAGCCCTGGCCCGTTATTGTGAAGAGGTCGAGATCGTGGCTGACATTCCGTAGTATTTCTAGTGTTGTATGATGCTGGAAGAGCAGGTACATGTCTACGGCTATGCGCCCGATGTTCTTGAACACTTGCGAGTTTTGCATGTAGTCCGGGTATGATCCGTAGCCGTCGAAGCTGTAGTAAACCGGTTAGCCCATGAAAGCAGGGAAACAGGATGGCCAGAGAGCCAAACAGAAGTAGCTGTAATGGTATGTTATCTCGTCTCAAACTTACATATCATGGTCGTCAATCTGACAGATGTGAGGAATCTGAGCGAAAGCCTCACGTAAGAAAGGCTGATCAAAGTGGCTCGTGTAGAAATGGAAGTATGCATGGGTGACGTCTTCTTCATGGCGTGCCGTCCATGCTGCGTTCTTCCGGTTCTCCTTACCGGGTGTTGCAAGCCATTGCTTGAGGAGGGGCACTTCCTTCCATAGCCTATCGCCGTATATCTGATCGCCCAAGCCAAGCTGCACGTGGAACCCACCGCAGTCGACATTCTTCTGTAGCACATCCTTCCACATGAATCCGAGACCGCCTAACTTGCTGCGCTCGTTCTGCGAGGTGCTCGCGGCGAAATCATTACCGGAATGCGCCACGAATCGCCAGCCCATCTCCGTCCGGCCGGCTACTACAAATTCGTACCGAGTGCATCCTAGGTGGGATGTTACGGCATACGTCCACCTCTCTGTCACTTCGCCCATCTGTAAATCGACGTCATACTTATAAAACTGCCACCGCTGATGCGTGTATATGGTATGGGGGATGAGCTGGCGAGGGTTCGGCGACAGGTCTACGCTTTGATGAATATGAATGGTAGGCGGCTGGGGCGCGTCGGTAACGATCATGATGCTACCCAGCCATATGCCTTTTTCAACGTCCATATTCACGTACCGCAGATAAGGGCCGAAATAAACACAATTGGTCGGCTGTACCTTGTACATGTCCACGCCGGCACCGGGAGGAGGACCCGAGAAACCCGCGGCGGTTGGTGTTGCCGTTGCCACGCTCATGATACTTTCTGCGTACCCAGGGGTCTGTGGTGGGAACATAGGGGAAGCCATAGCGCTTTGTTTACCGAACATCGGCGAGGCTAGGGGATTACCATACGTAGATGCGGTTGGGGATAGCGGTGCTACGTCATGATGGATAGGGTTTGGTCCCTTCGGGAACTCCCACTGTGTAGCTTGCGTAGCCAGGTGGATGTAATAATACTGGCCTGAGTTTTGATCCAGATGGGCAATCCAGCCCTCTGGTAGTGGTGGGGGTGACGTTGGTCCCTGGCCTTGGAATGGCGATGGTGTGTGGGCCACAGTTGTAGCTGCTGTAGCTGCTGTTGTTGTTGCTGCTGGGCCCGCAGCAGCGGCCTGAGACGAGTGGCCGCTGTGCTGACTCTCAGGTCTGGGATCATTGGCAAAGGCTGGGTGACCAGGGTGCTGCAGAGCAGGAGACGTCAGTCCGGCTGCGACCTCATTCGCCTTCTTCGGAGGCGAAGCAGCTGGGTGTGCCTGTGTCGGACCGGGTGTTGAGCTCGCTGCGCCAGGTCGTTGCTTTTCATTTGGATACCCAGAGGATACTCCGCCTGGGGTGATGCTAGAATAGGCTGGAGGTGGGCTGGGTGACATTTGCATACGCTGGAAGTCTTGTTCGAGAACGCTGACCTGGAGAGCGGGCCCTCCGGACCCTGCGCTTCCGCTCCCCGATGTATTTGAGTTCGCAGGCGCATTAGCGTTAGGCGGACGTGTGGATTGGGCGCTGAAGCTGGAAGCGGTAGGGCTGGTTACCGGATTCGCTCCTTGGTATACTGTGGGAGGGCCATGTGGTTGCTGCTCTGGAGTCTCCGTCGGCGTCCACGGCCTTGGAGGCTGTGAAGCAGCGGGGTGTTGCCCATATTGTGCTAATCGTTGTGTTGCAGCGGCACTTTGAAAGCTGTTGAGCGTCGCGGTGCCTGAGATGCCAGCTGCTGCATATCGGGCCTCGATGCCACCACCAGGCACATTACCTGGTTCAACTATCGGAGTCTCGGGCGGCGGCGGAGATCCTCGGTTTGCTCTAGTTGTAGACGTTGATGCTGTTGATGCAAAGCGGTTCACTCCACTTTCCTCGGGCATCTTGAGATAGCTATCCTGGCTTGGTTGTGGAGGTCGCGCATTGTTACTAGGAGTTGAACCTGAACTCGAACTAGCCGAGTGACCGCGCGGCGGTGGGTAATAGGGCTTTTGATGGTAATCAGGGAACGGTGTGGTCGAAGTAGCAGCGGTTGCAGCGGGAGGTCGTTGCTGATGCGCTAGAGGCTTTGCGAATAAACCACTGTCATCTGCTTGAGGACTGGAAGGGCTAAGAGAGCCAGGGAAGGGCTTAGGAGCTGTGCCGCGTCGTTCGGCGAGACCAGGTCCTCTCTTCTCGATGGGACTTGTGTCGAGTCGAGGTGTAGTATCGTTCAAGCGCGCCGAGCCCGTAGAGCCAGCAGGACTAGTATATATTCTGCCGGCGGAAGGCCTCCTGTCGTCGCTAGAATAGGGGCTCGGATACGACGGTCGACCAGACTGAGGCTGAGGCTGAGCGGGCTGGCCTATCCGATGATCCTCGTCGTCGGGATAAGGAAGAGGTGCAGCGGAGCTTGAAGCACCCGGAGGCAAGGGAAAGCTTGGCTTCGAAGCGGCTGGGGCGGGATACTTGAAGCGACTGTCTGCGGTACTGGGGTTGGGACTCTGAGGCTTGAATATCCTGAGGGGCTCGATTGTCGGGCTGTCGCAATCCTCGGCGGGCTTATTGAGGAACATCTCCTCTTCTGGCCGGCCGTGATGATCCATCTTGGTCCTGGGTTATGCTCACGACGTACATGAACCCAAAGAAGAGGCTCCTCGACAGGCGCACAATGACGCACAGGTAACAGTTCTAATAATAGGAGCTACCGAAGGTATCACGGACGGTTATTCGATCGAGGAAGCCTGGAGGGAGGGGCCGACCCGATTAGGGGCCTAGTGGGGGTGCCAACAAGAGATCAGTTTGTACTGTCAGCAAAATGACGCCGGATGACGAAGAACTGCGCTCTAGATGTGGTATAGTGTAGTTGACTGGTACAGATGAGAAGCAGATGAAACAGAATATGCGAATGAGAAGATCGAAAACAAAAATAACGAAAGGCTGAGGAAGGACGATGTTATGCGACCTGGTGGCTGCCCGCATCGCAAGGGTCGTGGGTACTTAAGAAGGTATACATTTCGATGGGGGGGTTTAACAGCGAAAGAACACCAGATTCAGACCAAGGTGCCGGGGTCATGGCGGGTCCTTCTGTCGTCTCCCTCGCTCCCTCCCTCTTGGCGACTTGCCTGACATGGCATGTCGTTGGCTGATTCTTAAACAGTCGGCGCTTAGACTGGGGAAACCGGAAAGCTACAGTACTACGTACAATTACCTTGAGTACGAATGCATGAAGCAAATTGCCCTTCGAAGCGCCCGAGTTCATAATTGGATTGTGTATGTGATATTATATACTGATAGGAGGGATCTTTATGTGTACCCGGTAGGGAATATTTATTAGTAGTACTAGGATGATGGACAGCATTTGACCAAACAGGATACTGGGCTTCAGGAGTTCCCTTCGTCAGATGTGCTTCAGAAGTGCTACCTACCATCGGCAAGAGGGAAAGTGTTCTGAGATGACGGGTGCGCCTTCACGGTTTGTTGATGTCCCTACGTGTAAGTGAGTTGAATAGCAGATACATCGTTGGTCTGCTCATATACTATAATCCTTAAAGATCACATCTTCTTCCTACGTTACCAGTCGAGCATAGATAATCTTCATATCTGGTGGATTCACTTATGTGATAGTTGGGGTTGTTCACCGTTAGCGCATTGATGAGCATATTCCTGGGCGGCTATGTTAGGTGACGGGGTACTCGGCAGAGACCAGGGCATTTGGCCTCAGTATATTAGTAGCAAATACTAACAACAGACGGAATATGGCAGTATATGGAGTTTGGATCGTATAATAGAATCAGAAGTTGGCAGGCTGCAATAAGTAAACTTGCAGCGAGGTTAAGAGATATGTGGCCTGGTACTGGTATTTACTAAACTTGCAGTTCATTGCACACTTCCGCGAGGTCGCAGCCGGAATCTGTTTCAGTTTTCGGGTAGACCCGAAGGTGATTACCGGCTTATCGATTACCTAATAATAAGAGAGTCGCCGTATTCCCCTATATTACAGATGTACTATATGCAGCAAATTACTTACCCAGGATCTCTCATTTCATGGCCCGTGCATATCCGGTTGACAACATTTCCCTGCAAAAAGTAGTGGTCTATTACGTTAGAAAAGGGTCCTCCTACATACAGCAGCCAGTTCGGCGACGAGAAATATTGGGGCTGTCACGCTCCAGTAGGAGTCAAATAGGAGTTGTTGGATGAGAGGCGCTTACGTACCTCCTTCAAACCCGCAATTCATGACGATCTCCGCGACTACCAGTCCCGATTAGATGGCTGCCATCATTACACACTCTGAGACAGATGTTAAGCACATTCGACACCTCGAAGGCTCAAACTGCTTGTGTGGCTACGTAAACTGAGTGACGACAAAATAAAACAATTCCATGTGATCAAAGATATGCATTAACATATTCAAAAAGGAGCGGGAAGTCACAGCGCTTGCCATAGAGTTGAGAGGTAAGTTATTATTATTGTTAAACTAGGAATTTTATCTCCATGTACACATGTACCATCACCTACATTATCCAAGTTCTGCAAACAACATTACAAGAAAAGATACATTAAAAGAGAGAACGTGTAAATGATCGACCACATCACCATCATACAAAGCAGAAAGCCAGACAGGTTAGCAAATCGCCCAGTTCGAAGGAACGACAAAACCACCCTCCTCGATACCTCCTTCGGCATTTCCTTCCCCAAACCCAACGACCTTCCACTTAGTGCTGAGGACCTGCTCTTCCTTCAATTTCAGCTCCGCCGCGCCGAACTCTCTCCAGATCTTAGTAGTGAGGCTCTCGAACCGGCGCGCCGTCGACCTGTTGTCCCAGCCGCCGAACCGCTGCACCGCCAGCTTGGTGAGTCGCAGATGTTTCCGCGCCACCTCGACGAGCACCTCGCGCGGCGCCTCCGGCTCCCGATGTCCGGTAATGCTGGCGTCGAGCTCGCTGAGGCCGGAGGTGTGCTGCTGCTTGCTCGAGGAAGCAGCATGGTGGAGCGACGGGATGCTGAACTTGGACGAGACCCTCCTGTTGGCGGTACGGGCGCGCAGGGAACCAGCGCCTGAGCCGTAGTGGCTTCCGCTGAGGACGGAGAAAGTATCGTCGTCGTCGTCGTCGCTGTCATCCGCGTCAATCTCAACGAGTGCTTTCAAGATGTCCTCGTTGACAGTGACGGCCTTCTTGAAATACGACTTGGCGAGCGCGGCATCGCGTTTCTTCTCGGCGGCGTTCGATTTCTCCGCAACGCTCTTGGCGTGGAAATGCGCGCCTGCGCTCGTGTATATGCTCGCTAGCAGCTCGTACATGGCCAGCGTCGCCTTGTTGCGCGGTCCGTTGGTGCGGCGCAAGTTGTACACGATGTCCTCCGCCAGACGGGCAGCGACCTGGATATCGCCGGCGATGAAGCGGCCCTGCACGAGGCGCGTGCCGAGGGTCAGCTTGATGTCGGATCCCCACGCCTGTCCGCCTCGCGAGGTCCAGAGGATCTCAAGGAGCCAGAGCAGACGGCGCGTGTCCTTCTGCTCGCCGAGGAGGGCGACAAGCTCGTTGAGCTCCTGCAAGGGGCAGCGGAAGAGGTCAATCTTGTTGTTGCGGCAGATGTCGAAGACCTCGCCGATTATGACGTTGGACAGGGCCAGCATGGCCTTGTTTGTTCCCTCATCTACATGACCCCGCTTGTATTCGCCCCGTCCGGCCATCATGAGGCACAGCTGGAAGCCGAGCGTGATCTCAGTCGGGTCGTCGAGCCCTTCGTGCGCCATCAGGAACTTGTAGATGCATTGTGCCAGCCCTAGCGCCTCGGGATACTTGGCCTTGGATAGATAGGCGTTCAGCTCGGACACGGCGGCCCGGGCGGCGGACGCTACGAAGTTCTTCGGCTGGCCACGTTCGGAGAAGTACGCGAGCAGGATGCGCACGAAGCCGCGGACGGCGGGCTTGGACGACTTCTCGACGACGGAGAGCTCGGTCGCGGTGAAGTAGTCGAGGACCTGCCGCTCCACGAACTCGAAGTCCTCGGCACGGTTCGTCCGGTAATGGATGTGGCGCAGGCGCGCGCCGAGGAGGATGACGACGCCGATCTTGGCCTTGCGCTTAATGGAGGCTGTCAGGCGCTCGTAGAAGAGATACTCTGCCAGAATCTCGGCCATGAAAGTTGCGATTGTGCCGCCGACGCGCGCGCGCAGGTGGTACTCGAAGGCGGCGATGAAGGCGAAGGACGAGCGTCCGGACTGCGAAACGTTGAACTTGGCCGATTTCGAGACCGTCTTGTAGATGACCTGTAGCTTCAGCTCCCGCACGAGCTGGACGCCCTCAGACACGTAGGATTCTGCGAAGATAGAGGCGAGGAAACGTGCGGTCTCGATGAGTTCCTTGGTGGAACTCGTGCTGAGCACGCATTCTACGATTATTCCCTGCAGCTCTTTGATGACGAGGTCGGTGCGCTTTTGCTTCTGGTAGAGCACGACGAGCTCTTTTAGGGTAGAGAGGGTCGTTTCGTGTGTGCACGAGTGAGTCTTCCTGACCTCGGTGTAGCGCTCGTATGTCATCGTCGTGGCTTTCTCGATAACCTCCGTCGATACCGTCGTGGAAGCCGTCTTCGACGTAATCTGCTTCACATACAGCGAACGGAGGGTGCTCTGGCTGCGCTTCACCGTGGCGCTTGAGATGGTCTTAGAGTGCTTGAGGATATGCTCGTAGTACGAAAGAGCTTCGTACTCGTACTTCTCGCTCGTGGTGCACACCTCGGCTAGTGTCACGGTCACGCTCAGCGAGATCTCAGACGATTCGCCAAAGTACTTGGAGCAAGCTTCGCGGATCTCCTTCAAAATGGTGACGCGCTCGTGAATCCCGACCTGGGTCTCTTCGATCACGCGGTAGTACCGCTCAACCGTCTTCTGGATGAACACGGTGTCCTGGAAGACCTTGTACTTGGTTCCGAATTGATAGAATGTGGCCATGAGAGACTTCAGGTACACCAGGGACTCCGAGTATCTCTGGAGGTCGTAGTAGTACTCAGCTACTATGATGAGGGCCCTGAGGGCATCCTCATGGCAGATGCGCTCACCTTTGTTCAAGGAGACGATAATTTCAGCGTAGTATTCGATCCAATAACCGTGTGTCAAATGATGGCTGCGACAGACGTCGCCCAAAGCATACAGGATGGCGATTGTTTTGGCATGTGCCGGGCCGTAGAACGACCGGTACTCGACCAGAAGTTCTTGGTAGAAAGTGATCAGAGCGCTGTGCATCTCGTACTTGGTCAGGAAGTCGATATACTGCTGCCGGTACTTGACCACGGCCACATCATCGAACTTGAGGGACTTGCAGTGGATCCGGTAAAGGCGGATGTATATCTGCTCGACCCTGTCATATCGCTTCTGGCTGATGTAGCACTGCGCCAGGTCGAGCACAAGCTTGATGCACTCGGAAGAGAGGGAGGACTTGAGGCTGATGCTCTCGATGGACTCAGAGAAGAAAGAAGCCCAAGAAGAACGTTTGAGCGTGCTCTTGATGACGGATACGGCCTCAGACCAGCGCTCTTGTTCGATATAGATGGAGGTCAGGGAAGTGCACAGCTCTATGGTTGTAGTGGTGACTTGTGTCTCCTCGGACGACGACGAAAATGAGGACTCAAACACCTCCCGAATGACCGTCTCACTAGAAGAAGTGGTGGTGGTAGTGGTCGTCGTCGTCGTAGAAGACTTCTTCACTAGCTCGCTCGAGGTGACAGCGATATGCTCTACAATCTCCTTAAAGACGCTGCTCTCCTCCTTACGGGACGATTTGAACCAGGACCAGCACCTTTGGAACACGGTCAGGGAAAGGGAAATCATGCCGACGACCTTCATGCAAACGGCCACTTCCTTGAGCAGAAGGATGATGGACTCAAAGTTCGAGACATGGTGAGACGAGTACTCGTTCCAGCACGAGATCAGGACTGCCGAGGCCTCTTCCAATCGCTTCTGCGTCTGTAGAAACGACGCGTACTTGAGCATCACCTCTATCCTCTTCTCGTGCCATTCGGTCACTATGGTGCTAGCGCAGTGGTCGCTGAGCTTGAGCCAGAGCTCGACGTAGATCTCCTCGGCGCTGGTGAACTTGCTGCGCTTGACGAGTTCGAGCGCAAAGACGATCATCTTCTCGACGTGCGCAATAGTCCAGGTTTCCTCGGCTTCTTCCTCGTAGCCAAATAAGAGGCTCTCGAAGCCCTCGACCTGCTCCTCGTTGCTGTGCTTCTTCAGAATGACGTCTAGGTGTCTGGAGGCCTGATCGTGCTCGCTAGAATGGTCGTGCTCGTGGAACCCGATACGAATTTCGCGAATCTTGACTTGGATTTCCGCCGCCTTACTCTCCTCACTGATGTAGACGTACAGTTCGGCGAGTTGCTCGTAGTACTTGAGGACCTCAGTCGACGAAGCTCCGTACGTATGTGTGTAAGAGGAGATCAACACAAGTAGTATCTCCTCGCGGTAAGTCATGATCGCCGTGCGTTTCTTGGTTACGAGCGTCTCGGAAATCTGGAGAAGAGTGTGGCAGCAGGTCAGGACGATTTCTGCCTGGAGACCAAGGACAGTCTTGCCGATTCTGACGACCACGGCGTACCACTCTGTAGCATCATCATAGCGTGCCAGGACGGTCTCGTAGAAGATAGCGAGGATGATAGCGGACTGTAGAACGCTCACGTGGTCGAGGCCAAATAATTGTTTCCGCACACGGTAGGCGATAGTCAGTAACTCTATCGCTTCGTTAGGCAGGTACTGCGTCCTCCACGTCGTAGCCTCCAACAAGGCAAGGCTGACGGCGCTAGGGAATACCGAGGCGAACTCCTCAGGCAGTGGGAGTTCGCCTACGACTTTGAAGAGTGAGGATAGCTTGAAATGGACGGCCCAGTAGCGAATCGTGTATTCGACGAGGTGATGCGATGCTATTCTCTTCTCCAGCTCCGACGATGTCAGGAGGTCCAAGCGCGGCTCGTCAACGTCCCGTATATGTTTACCTGTAGACGCCAGAAGCCGGATGAGCAGATCCTTGTGTCTGTCCTTGAGGTGCAGAGACACGTTAGAGGTATCGGGGATGTTGATCAAGGCCTGCTTGATAGCATCATGGCGCAGTATGATCAGACCTTCTACGGTAACCGTCAATGCAGCGATGGGCTTGATGATGTGACTCCAAACAATTGGCTTTCCGGTGCTATGGTTTTTGGAATCGGACCGGAGCAGAATCTCCACTTCCTTCAGAGACAGTGGCCTCTTGGTCGAAGTCAGCAGTGAGATAACTGTTCTGCTATCGCCTTCGATCTTGGCGAGGCCCAGATATCGGTGCACGAGCTCGGCCACGTTGCGCGGTGGGGATTTCACGAGGGCCTCGACGGCTTGTCCGAAGCCTTCGTGAGTCTTCTGCAGTGTCAGATAGCGGACGAAGAGGGCCGCGAGCAGCATGGATCCCTCCGAGATACCCAGGAGACCATCCACAATGTTGTCCTGCTCGGCGGCGTTCCTGTCAGCGAAGTGATGGAATCGCGACAGACCCTGTTGAAGGACGGTCTGAACGTCATCGTACACGTTTTCGGGAGACAACTCGATGGTCTCGACGGGAGTTCCCGACTGGACTTCGAGGTGTTGCGAGAACAACAGCACCCTCAAACTACCCGTTTCCTGGGCAATTGACTGGATCTTCGCGCTCACGTGTCTGGCTGCGGGCTTGAGACCATCCATCTCGTCCAGGCCGTCAATGACGATCGCCAGTTCATCATCCTCGCTGCTGATGTTGGCCAGGGCCTGTCGAAGGGCTTCCCAAAGCCTCTCTTCTTGGGCTGCCACCGAGGAGATGGTTTTTGAGTCGGTGAAAGCCTGCAACACCACGACGAACAAGTCTACGTCGCTGATGCGGAGCGACAGGAGTTGAAAGAGGAGAGTCTTCAGCATGGATACGCAAGATGACTGCGCGGGGATACTCGAGTCTAAGCGGTGTCACGGATTAGAATACGGATGCGCAAGTTGATGTAGGAGCAGTCTCTCTTCTTCTAACTTACTATAGAAAAAGCTCAAGGTAGGGATCACGCGACCCCCAATCGGCCTCTGCAGGCGATTAACGACCCAGTTGGCGAGAGTCGTTTTCCCGGAGCCTGCCTTGCCTTCCACAAGCAAGACCCTCTCGTCATGCTTGAAGAACTGGTTCAAGTGCGGCTGAAACCAAATACAAGTGTACTCTTCTGGACGAGTGGCGAGGCTGATATGGTTAGAGGAGAGAAAGGCGAGGACCTTGTCCTGCGGTGCCAGCCATTCCTTAAGCAACTCGATCTTGGTGCTGTCGTCGTACCCCTGGGCCCGGAGCTCGAAGTTCCAGATCTCATGCTCGCAGTGCTTCACGCGGGAGCGGTAGCCGTCGATAGACGTGCCGAAGGTTGCGTAGATGTCCAGCCTCGTCGTCATCTGACGCGAGCCGTGGACGGCCGAGTAGAAACCAATCGCGATCCCGGAAACGATGTGGAGAAGCTCTGAGAAGGCCCGGCTTACGTCCTCCATGATCGAAGGAGAAAGGAGGAGCGCATGCTCGGCCCTCAATAAGGGGGATAGCTCGAGGCCGAGCTGGTAGAACAGGTCGAACGCCGTCAGTAGAGCCGGGGCATTCTCATGGCCGAGCTGTTGTCCGTTAGTCTTGCATCCCTGTATAGGTAGGCGGGTGTTTACGTGGTGTTGGAATCAATGATGGCTTACCTCGAGTAGAACTAAACACTGCCCGTACAGGAGATTAGAAGCTGCTTCGCAGTCCGGCGTGAAGGATTCGATTGCGTCGCTCAGGCGGCTGACCTGAGCAGCGAAGTAGTGAGCAGCAATGAGAACACGATCCCACGAGCCGCCCTTGTGAGGCAGCCTGGCCATACGCTCCTGCTTGATCCAGTCCGACAAGCCGGCATAAGAGGTGTCGAAGGCGAAGAGGCCGACATTGGCCCCTAGCTCGCGCTGAGCCCTCTGGCGAACAGAAGTATACTGCTCCTTGACCACATGAGTGTTGCTGGATTGCCCAGTCGCGGCGCGTACTAGGTTCGACCGTCGAGTGTATGATGTGAAACGTTTGTTATTGAGCCGCACACTCCCGCTCATCGAGGCTGGTGACATGACGGCTGCTTGGGTCTGAACAGCCGCCGGCGAGCTTGGGACAGTCAGGTTCTCGTGCGGCTTCTCGTTCGATGACGTGCCGTTGTGAGCGGCTTGAGGTTCAGGAGTCCGCTTGCCGTTCTTTGTTGTCTGATGGCTTTGGGCTGGAGAGGGACATTGAGAGGTTAGCTTCTTCCATCTGTATCTTCATATAATACAGAGGCCTAGGTAGGGCAACGGCAAGGAAAACAAGAAGGGTGAATCCTCGACTTACCCGGTGATGTTCCCCTGAGACCCAACATGGTTCCACCACAGCAGAATAAACAACCAAGACTTTTAAGGAACTTCAGCTTGGGCAATGGATGACAATAACAGCAGAAGCTGTCATGGGAACTGGAATGAGATGTTTTCGACTTTGGTCTTGCCGTGGTCAGCGAAGGGGGGCGCTTCTTATACCACATGCTATGCTATATGCACTACTACGTATATACTCCCTGTCTGTCTATGTGGACGCCTCGAACCCAAGGGGTAGGTATACCGGCGAGAGAAACCCCTGCCTAGCTGTGATTCAAAAAAAACGGTCGCTAAGAGCCTGCCTGGGTAGCCGTCGTACGTTGCTCCCTTGTTCGGCTGTTCGAGGATGTATGCAACTCGATCCAGGGGGGCTTGATAATGCTCCCACCTACCTAGCATGAGGCTTCAGTCCGCCCTCCGAGACCCAAACCTGAGAATATGATGCTTGGTAGGTAATCACAAATTCGGAGCTTTGCCTCCTTTCTCTAATCGAGATTGTTCCTTTGAAGGCAAGGCAAGGCAACGCGAGACGGTAGATGGAGGACCGGACGTAGGGTAGTAGCTGGCGACGCCGAAGGCCTTCTCGGCGAGGGGGAAACTACAGAGTAAAGACCAACATCGGGACATAAGAGTACGAACTGAGTACGAACTACTATGTAAGTTCTTCATTGTCACCAATTGACCCCCACGTACAGTATGCCTACATACAGATACCCATGCTATAGACAGCTCGAAATCACTCTCCATAACTATCAACTTGCTACTTAGCTACCAACTGTTTGTCAGTCCGTCAGCCGTTGACATTGACGAGACAAATGATCAAGAAGAGGCACTCACACCCGATTGGCGCCCGGCTGTGCCGAGAAATACACCAAAACATTCATATGGATGTATCTACTGCTGCTGTAGGTGGGCATGTCTAACTACATAATACTTCTAGATCCCCGGACTCTCACCAGCTGCACGACCCCTGTTCTCAGCTTGCCTTGCGCACCCGAATTGGGCAATATGCACTCTATACCTGCATATCATTGGAAACCAAACTGACAAGAACCCTAGGCGCGGCCCATGGCCCAGGCCATTCCGCGACTGCGTCTGTTCGAACATGGCTTGATTCAATGTCGATCGGTAAACATCTCCGTGCTGAACCCCACGGCCAAGCAGAAGTCGGTTAAGATGTACATTTCACACTCCCCGTCCCCTACTAAACAACGGGGAAACACGACTACTTCAAACGCTTATAACACCACCGAATAAAATGGAGATAACTCAGATATGGAATATACATAGAGATCAAGTTATTCTATTTTGAATAATATGCATTTTATTATATATAATTCTATAAACCAACGGGTTTCTAGGGGTTGAACGTATGACACTGTTACAGCCGCTAGACAGCAAGACTAGGGTGTGTGATTTTCATTTCGACTGGCTTTCGGCCAAGGGCGAGGGACCTAAGAGGAGGAATGAATGGTTGCTGCTGATCTGATTTGTCGTTCTAAAGCATGTAGGTGCACATTCCTCTTTCTTGTCACAGCAAGACCTAAGGCGTTGCTAGTAAAGCTTCTGCCGTGCGCGGGCAAGTTTTGCGATCTTAAAATGAAAAGACGTCGTGCGTGCTAAGAGATGCGAAGCAACTATGTCGTACAGATACTTTCCTCCACTCGCTAGGCACCAGAAGACGATCTGGAACCGAGAGACATTCTACAATTGAGAAAATGCTCAACGGTGTGTTAATCTAGATATATACATATTGGGCTGGATACATCTAACCCGGCAGATGTACGTCTTTCGTCTACCTAATCTGTAATCTGCTGCTGCGCCCTGGTGGTATATAACGCACTAACTCTTACTCTTACTCTTGCCTCACACGCACACACACACAGACACACACCTTGACTTGACTGACAGTAAGTAGGTAACACTGCAGCTGCCGAGGCCGTGGGAGCTACAACATACCTACATACTGCAGCTACTCTATGTGGTAACCCCGTCGATCGATGTTACGGCACCATGCATGTGGGGTCAACTAAGTAAACAATCAAAGTGACGTGAGTGGTGGTGAAAAAGGTGAAGGCCGGCTACGGGGACCTCGGGGAACACTGATAGAGCAGGAATGTTGGATCGCATCGCATCGCATACAGCATCGTACCTATCATACCTCTTTCCAGCATCAGCATAGCCTACAGCATACATACTTTGGAATCTCTTGCATGGCACAGCACACTAACCCAGATCACTGTAATGTCGCTTCATGCAAAAGCAAGTAACTAAGGTTAGGTAGGTATGAAATAATCATCCGTAAAAGAGTAGGCTCGAACGATATGCATCAAATTTGGCTGAAGGCACACCCGCATCCCTAGACGCGTACTTACTACTATACCTGATGGCTTAACCTATTTTACCGGGTTCTCTTTCTTTGCAGGTATTGTCTGAGATTAGTCCCCAATGTAACGCAACGACCGGTAGCTGGAAGCTGACAACCGCTCCGGGTTCGCCGGAATCTGAGCTTTTTAGGATGCGGGGCGGTGCGGGAAGGGGGGGAGGGGTGAAGGGTTGTCGAGAGATTTGTGATGGGGGATTTCTGTTGTCAGCTCGGCAAATAGCGATGGGTTGGTAAGGTCTGTAGGTATGTAGATACTTATAAGATATTTCTCGTTCCGTGCAAACCGGAGGTAAGGAAGCAAAGAAGAAAGGCGCGGAAATTATCTGCGTACATACATACATGCGTTGTAGGCTCAAGCACCATATGACTCTACCACCTACCTAACCTACTTAGGCATTTATTTACATTTTGGCGATGGATTATCGACCTACGGACAGGTACTATATAAGTACCTTGGTTAGGTATAGGCAGGCAGGTAGTCAGGTATCACTATCACATGAGCGACGACAGATGTGTACATGCGACCCTGGGCCTCTCGGACTTGCATCTCGTATCCTGTCACTGCTGTACTCAGGGATAAGGATACCCCATGACAGCTGAAGACCCCTTATTTGACTAGGGTACTTTACATGCTAGCAAGTAGAGGTAGGTAGCGAAAGACAGACAAAAAATTTATAAAACATCAAGTGACCGGACGGCTTACCTAAGGTAGAGTTGAGCATCTTTCTTCAAGGCGGCTACAGACGAAGCTAACTACCTATTTAACTTACGCCCAATCATCGCCATGCCTTAACCATTATCAAAGCGGAAAGTCTCCCGAGCCGCATACCTCTAATTGGACATGTTGAGACGATTCAGTAATCTGTCAGGTACTGAGACAACATGGCTGGCTGAGCGATGCTGGACCCAGCGCCTTATTACACTTATGATATACCTATCTACTCAGCTGCTTACAGCATACATACATATTCGAAGTCTCCCCACACGGGATCCGAGGCTGAGAAAAAGGCAAACAAGCGAGATTGTGATCTTATTACAGCATATAGCTGTATATAATTAACTAACCTTTTCAATATCTTGTCTTCTTTTTTTCCGATTTTTTTATTCGATGATAGAGAGAATGAGATGCTTGGTGGATATTAGTTGTCGTTTTCTATAGACTATTTACCCATGCATGACGAAAAACGTCTCGACCACCTCCTGTACCTGGGGCGGACAGATAGATAGATGCTTGGTAGGCTAGTTCAGATGTTCTAGATGCATGTTTATAGCTACATACATCATGCCATGTAGCTCGGGAATCTATAACCTGTAGGGCTGAAAGAGAACCTTGAAGCAAGCGCAAGGAATTGAGATGCATACCTCCCTACGCAGGAGCACGCTCGACGTGTTAAAAAAATCTTCGGATATTACCGCGCTCGGATATCCAGTTAGCCAAACAATAGGGGCTTCTAAAACATTCCCTTGGTACAATAGTTTACGTTCTTTCAACAGCTAGGTCGGACCTTTGGCTCCGGTGCATGTAGTTATGTGTAGACATGGCACGAGTTGGCCGCCAAAACCGATCCCTTCTTGTGATTCGTCTGCCTAGGTATAGATCTGGGTACTACGTAACTTAAGATAGATATTGCTACCGGATCAGAAGATCGAAGTTATCGGCATAGGGCTTAGCGTCGGGGTGAAGCATACACTACGTACATATCTGTCATACCAACAACCTAGGTTAGGTGAGTAGGCATACACAACTCTACTACGTATAGTACTAACCTTATAGGAGGCTATCTCTCTCTACTATCAGTCCGTGACTTCGCTTTGGAATAAGTAAGTCCTTCCAGCCAGAGCACGGACAACAAACAACCTTGATGTCGCAGAGGGACTACAACTACATTTCTATACCTATACTCCAAGCAAATGATAAATACCTACATATTTACACTCGGGTTAAGCAGCTGGCCTAGCTACAAGCTTTGATTGCTTCACATCAGTCTCTTAGCCTCACAGTAGGTAAACAACTTAGGCAGCTCTCCCAAATCCTTATATCAAAAACCATATAGATTAAGAGCTATATGTGAACCACGTACTCAAGAACTTGTCCGGGTAAAGTAATACAAACCTTAACGTATACATACGTACTTACATAGCTATCTTCCTAAGCATGAGTACCTAACCTACTCTACAGATGTAGGTTAATCCAAGTACTACCTAACCTACTGCGTGACAGTGACATAAGTAAATATAAACCAGTACAGCCGCGCCAGTTGGCTGCACAGAATTCATGATTTCGGAGCCTACCTTATATGGAGTCAACTATGGAATTTCAAAATAACAACAAACTTAAAGTGATATTATGGGACCTACAAAGACTCTAACTTAGAAGAGGATCAATACCGCCATAGGCAAAGTACACAGCATAACTACCTTAAATACAAAACTATCTTCAAGTTTAAGACCGCGGTGATGCGTGTGAGATACGTAGTTTTGGTAGCTTTTTGCAGATTACTAGCCAGTGGACAGCAGGACGGCAGGTGTAGATACTTGACTCCATTTTCTTGATAAGTTCTTGCATCCTAAACTGGATCTAGGAGAGTTGATTCGCTACCACTCTGGCACAGGTATGCAACCAAGTCGGTAGGGACTGACGCTGTCTTTCGTCAAGACCGATAAGGGTCAGTTTACAACTCTTCTATAGATATCCACGGCTCGACTTGATAAGTGGCTCCATACCATTATATTCCGTACAGGGCGTAGCAAATAGATCACGAACGGTTCGAAAACAATGCAAACGCAAGACAGATTTGTTTGTCTCTCATCATGGCATCTTAGCATTACTCAAGTGACGCCTTTGGCCTCTATGTAAAGCTTGTTTTGTGTCGTAGAAGATTCCTGTCCATTCCCCTGCCCACAGCCCAAGCCTCATCACGTTCATCAAACATTTCGCGCTATTGGCGTTAATGTCGTTCTCTCATGCAATACGTCAATGTGGCTTTCGTATGCCCATTGTGAGTGGTTTATAGTTTCTGCATAGCAGCCTGTGTATCGTGTCAGATTCAGATCACCGAGCGCGAATAATTGACAATGGATACTTACAACATCGGTAGACTGTACGTAGTCCTCGAAGCCCTGGATCTCCTCTTCGAGGTCACTGATAAGGATCTTGTCGTCCTCAACGACGAGGTTGATCTGGAGCTTCTTGATACCGAAACCAACGGGGACAAGCTGGGAAGCACCCCAGACTAGACCATCCTTCTCGATTCCACGAACAGCAGCCTCAAGAGCAACCATGTCGGTCTCGTCATCTACACAAAATCTTCAGTCAGCAAATGCAAAGTATAATGACGCGTTATGCGAAAGAACCTACCCCAGGGCTTGACGTCTAAAGTGACGAGGGACTTGGCAGCCACCTTGGGCTTAGCAGCTTTCTTCTCTTTGTAAGCAGCTAAGCGCTGCTCACGGACAGCGGCAGCCTCAGCATCCTCCTCCTCATCGTCGCTGCCGAATAGGTCGACATCGTCGTCATCACCACCCTCCTCGGCGGCCGGCGCCGGGGTAGGGTTTATGGTAACCTCGACTCCACCAGGGCCGTAGGCAGTGTAGGGCTTAGAGGCATCACCAGATAGTGTGGCGAACTCATCCTCGAAAGAGGCAATGTGCTTGTACCATCTGGCGGCGTGGGGGTACTTGTCGGCATCAGGGGCAGACTTGAGAGCCTTATAGACGGCAACATCGGCCTGCGAGGGGGAGTGGCTGTGGGTACAAGTCAGTAACTCGAGTCGCTAACTATGAAGATCCATCGAAACAATAAATAAGGGTAAAAAGTCTCGACTAAATCAGAGTTGCACAGAGTGCTTTGTGTGTTTCCTCCTTTGACAGGGTCTTAAGCTGCTCAGAAACACGGACCAAGGTTCTCATCATGATAGTGGACGGGCATATTGTTGTTGGAAAAGTGACGCATCTCGTCGGGGATAAAATGTGTTCGCTCCAGAACATGCGCGATCGCAGAAGAGGATTCGAAGTAAAGAGATTAACAAAACCCTGCAATTTAACTTACCCGACGATGTATGATCGAGTGGCCAACCAGCCGGTGAGCACTAATCACAATGTTAGACTCTTTCCTCTCGCCGTAGGGGCGCATTTCCATGCTCCAGAGCCCGTCTTATTGGGCAGGTAAGAACGGTGGATAAATGAGGGAGGTTGAGAGGCGCGATGAAACTTACGGATCAGGCCGGTCTCGGTAGTAACATCGATGAAACCCATTTTGAAGTATGAAGAGAGAACTTGACGTGAGAGTGAAGTGAAGGACGTGAGGGTATCTTAGAAAAAAGAGACGAGGAAGGAGAGAGCTTGTGAAGAATGAAGAAAGGAAAAAAAGGAAGGGTAGGTGGGGTAGTTTGAGGGGAGAGGAGTTGAAATCTGTATTTTCGAAATTTTTCCAGGAGCAACCTAAATTCTCCTAATCTCAGTTCAGTGCTAGGAAATTGGGCTCTCTGGTTGGCACCGTGCACGCCCCGCCAGTTGCTAGGCACCACAACCCACCTTGACAGGGGACCGCTTCTAGGCTCTTATCGATAGCGGTTCAAGATCCTTGCGGGAAGCTTGAATACTATATTGGGCCTAGGCTGAGAACTAAGACAGTAACGGTTTAGTGTTAGCGCATCTCGAATCTTGGCATTTTCCAGAAAGCTCTCGAGCTCTTGAGAGGTGACGACAATATGAAGAAACTACTACAAGTGGCGGTCGTGCCATTTCTCTACTAATAACCTGCTTTTTCTTATTTAATTCCCAAAATCCTGTTCTATTACTTCTTTGTTAGACTTTGAAAATCTTCGTTAGTTTTGCACATCGTCATGTTAGCTAGGCGGAATATTATTGCGTCTTCGAGACGCACCTTTACAGCAGTATCAAGAGGGTTGGGACGATCGGAAGCGAAAACCTCGATATATCCTAGAACTGCGTTGCTTGCGACAGCTAGCCGAACCCCTCGAGTATCTCTACCTATACAGACACAGCGCGCCTACTCAAATGGCCGGCCTCACCCGCCTGGCGGTACTCACCGCATGAACCTCGGCGGTGAACCCGAGAAGCCAGCGCTCGAACAATATGGCGTAGATCTCACGGCTAAGGCAAGAGATGGAAAACTGGACCCCGTTATCGGAAGGGATTCAGAAATACAACGGACTATTCAGGTCCTTTCCCGACGGACAAAGAACAATCCGGTGTTGATTGGTAGCGCAGGTACAGGAAAGACGGCAGTATTAGAAGGCTTGGCGTCGCGCATAATTCGTGGAGACGTACCCGAGAGCATAAAGCACAAGAGAGTAATATCTTTGGACTTGGGTTCTCTCATAGCAGGCGCTAAGTTCCGTGGTGACTTCGAAGAGAGACTGAAAAAGGTCTTGACCGAGGTTGAGCAGGCGCAAGGAGAAGTTGTTCTGTTTATTGACGAATTACATACTCTTCTTGGTCTTGGCAAGGCTGAAGGCTCTATCGATGCCTCCAACCTGCTCAAGCCTGCGCTTTCCCGAGGCGAATTGCGATGCTGTGGTGCTACAACACTGGCCGAATACAGGTTGATCGAGAAGGATGTGGCCTTAGCTCGACGTTTCCAGCCCATTATGGTCAACGAGCCGAGCGTGGAGGATACTATCAGTATATTGCGCGGAATCAAGGACAAGTATGAAGTTCACCACGGCGTGCGAATTACCGATGGCGCTCTTGTCGCGGCCGCAACCTACTCGAACCGCTACATAATCGACCGTTTCCTTCCGGACAAGGCTATCGACCTAATGGACGAGGCAGCTAGCTCGCTGCGTCTGCAGCAAGAAAGCAAGCCTGAAGATATTATGCGCCTCGATCAGAAGATCATGACGATTCAGATCGAGTTGGAGAGTTTACGGAAAGAAAAGGATGTGGCAAGTAAAGAACGCCGAGAGAAGCTGGAAGCAGACCTGAAGAAATTCCAAGAGGAGGAGCGAGAGCTTTCGAAGAGGTGGGAAAAGGAGAGGGGCGAGATTGCAGCATTGAAGAAAGTCCAGGCGGACTTGGACAAGGCAAGGATTGAGCTCGAGCATGCTCAGCGAGAGGGAAACTTCGCCCGTGCCTCCGAGCTACGTTTCGGCGTGATCCCTAATCTTGAAAAGAAGCTGCCAAAAGAGGGAGAAACAGTATCAGAGTCTGAAAGCCGGGATACGTTAATTCACGACTCCGTAACTGCCGACGACATTGCGAATGTGGTGTCGAGGGTCACTGGAATACCTGTGTCGAAGCTCACTTCTGGCCATGTTGAGAAACTGATTCACATGGAGGATACTCTTCGGGAGTCAGTGCGCGGCCAGGATGAAGCTCTGAAGGCCGTTGCCGATGCTGTCCGGATGCAGCGCGCTGGTCTCAGCGGAGACAACCGACCCACCGCGTCCTTCTTCTTCCTGGGTCCTACTGGTGTCGGCAAGACAGAGCTGTGCAAGAAACTTGCTAGCTTCTTGTTCTCGACCGAACAAGCAGTAGTACGCTTTGACATGAGCGAATTCCAGGAGAAGCATACGATTTCACGCCTCATTGGCGCGCCGTCGGGCTATGTTGGATACGATGATGCTGGCCAGTTGACAGAGGCGGTACGACGGAAGCCGTATGCTGTGCTCCTATTCGACGAATTCGAGAAGGCCCACCGGGACATATCATCATTGCTATTGCAAGTACTCGACGAGGGCTACTTGACTGATTCACAAGGCCACAAGGTCGATTTCAGAAATACGATAATCGTGCTTACTTCTAACCTGGGCGCTGACATCTTGGTCGGAAACAACCCTATACACCACTACTCGGAAACCCCCGAAGGCGACGTGAGCCCCGATGTCCGCAAAGCGGTCATGGACGTAGTAACAGCCAACTACGCGCCAGAATTCCTGAACCGCATCGACTCCTTCATCATTTTCAAACGACTCAAACTCGACGCTCTCCGCGACATCGTCGACATCCGACTGCGCGAGCTACAGAATCGCCTCGACGACCGGCGCATCACGTTGCGTGTGGACGACGAGGTGCGCCAATGGCTCGCGGAGCGCGGATACGACCCGAAATTCGGCGCGCGTCCGCTCAATCGCCTCATCACCACGCAGATCAGCAACGGCCTCGCCGATAAGATCATCCGGGGCGAGCTCAGGCGCGGCGACACGGCCGCCGTGCGCATCAAGGAGGATAAGAGTGGGCTCGAGGTCTTTGCTGAGAAGCCCAAGCCTACTTAGGAGGCAATGGCATAATTAGCCCGAACTGACCAGGCTGTCGAGTTGGTCTTGTATGATGAATCCTTTTGGGAAAAAACGGGTGTTTTAGGTCTCTATTCCAACTTACTACTAATAAGGCGTAGAAAAAGGGCATCGTTGGTTGGCGCATCGGCGAACAAAAGGGGTTTATGGCTGACTGACTTCAAGTTGTCTGTTTTATTACTTTATTGCTACTCTACTGAGCATCTCAGCTTTACAACTTTGTATATAATGTACAAAATATGTAACTATTTGTATATCATAAATAAAGATATCCTGATGTTCTCCTATTCAATCCAATATAATTCGCTTGCTTCTTATTATATGATTCTTTCCCAATATGAAGCTTTATGCAATGAATCATAACCAACTTGTTTTTTCTAACAGTGAGTTGATAATAATTATGTAACGGCAGAAGGGGTCTCGCTCATGAATATGATGTGTATAGTACTACGTTTCGTCAAGTTTTGACCAAACCCGCCACGAGAAGTTGATAGTTCACGGCTGATCTTTACCTTCCAAGTTTCATCGTTTTTATTCGTATCATATAGTCCCATCCCATCCCATCCCATCCTCTGCTCTCCTTTCTTCCTTCTCTACCACCCCGCACCCCCCTTCCACTGACACAGACCGTTCCAGTCTCAATAATTAGTAGCATTCGTCAAGACCAACCACAGCGTCCCAGCACCGATATCAAGAGGTTTATCCTTACTAACCTTGGGATCCGTGATCTCAAGGGCTTCGAACCCGAACTCTTGACGGAGGGCCTCCAGCTGGGCTTCGGGGCCTTTCTCCCATGTCCTGTGCATCAAGTTGACCAGATTTTTCACAGTCGCGTCATTATCGTAACCACCTCCTCCTAGTGTACCTTTGCTTAACGAGAGCAGTTCAGACGTACTGCACAAGCACGCCTTCAACCCCCTGGTTGCGAACCAATCCCTCTGCGCAACAGCCACATACGCGTCCGCTCTCTCGCGCGGGGATAATGGCTTCTTGGATATGCTGCCAACGGCAGCGGCGGGCAACTGGTGAATGGTGGCATGTATAAGCCTCACGCTAGCGGCTACGGGGATCGTCACGGCCCCCGCTATGGCGCCCACGCCGGCGGATATGATCCTGCCCTTTCGCGCCTCATCGGCGACGCCCCTGGACACGTCCTTCAGGTGCGCGAGCGTGTCGCGCGAGAACCTTTTAGGGATGTCGGTCACGATGCTCCGACCCACGTCCCCCGCGTGTGCTAATGCTCTCTCCGATACGCTGGCGGACAGGAAGGCGGATAAGGCCGATAGGAAGGACGTGAAGCTTGCGGAAGTGATGCCGTGAGGTAGCAGGATGGGGGTGCTGTAGCTCGGCAGGAAGGGAGATGTCGGCTGTGCTTTTAGTTGCGGGATTGCGAGGAGGATGGGCTTTGACGATGATGAGGAGGGTGAGGGTGAGTAAGGCGAGAATGATGAGAATGAAGAGGAGGATGGGCCTGGGACTACTTCAGGTAGATTCGAGTAGTCCTGTCTAACACTTCCTGATGCAGCAGAAGACGCGCTATATGCCGGCGGGAAGTTGAATGGTGATTCTACGGTCGGCCACACTGCTCCTGGTGCAGAGTTGGATAAAGAAGGGTCCTGGCGTCCGTTGTAGGGACGTTTAGATTCCGTAGTGGCAGCTGCCTCTCTCGCCTGCGATGTGCCCGCTGTTTCTGTCCGTGATACTTCCTCGTAAGACGGTGGTGCTCCATCCTCGAATTCATCCGTCCTGTTACTGTTGCCGCTTGCTTCTGCCTGTTTCCCACTTGATGCCATCCTGATATCCTTATTACTGCTCAATTGGCGCGGTGTGTGAGGAAAACTGTGAAGCGGAGCGCTATGTAGCTGTGACGGCTGACGATGACAGACAAAACAATGACGTGCACGAGAACGAATCACCCAGGTAAGACAGTCTAGTCCATTGATTGTTATACTCAAAAGCGATTGGTATCTGCTTACCCTAGTTAGATCTGCAAACCCCTTGATAAGCTCTCGCTTCTATCCGTAGGATGGGATGATTGAGGCTGAGCTTTCGTATAATATATACCATACATCCATACATTCTTAGCACAAAGGGTGGTATAGTTGCTGATCTCCCTCGGATTCGCGTTTGTTTCCTAATACAGCTGGGTTTGGAGCGCAAATCTATTTAACCTACTAACCTAGGACTTAGTTATAATATACCTACCTATGTTAGGTTAGCATAACGGTAGGCCGGCCAGAGCGAGGTCAACAAAACACTGCACACGCCTGACCCCTACTGCCCGCTCCACACTACACCCGCAAATATTAGTACCCAATTTATAACTTGGATATAATGCTTATAATTCTGCTTCAACATACAAAAGTTAGGTAGTTACACTTTAAAGAGTTTTCCTGTATTCAAATGTAAGTTTTATATTTTTATGAATTCACTTGGCTGTGCTATGCGCATATTAAGTAGGACAGTTTTGCAGTTATTTGGTGGTGATTAGTGTGCAGTGTTTTGTTAACCTCGCTCTGGCCGGCTACAGTTCAATAAGTCCTAGATAAACCTCGCATTATGCAGTTCCGGGCGTGCATCAGATCAGAGGCGGTGTTCGACGATGGAATGGATTCATCGTTTCTCCAAGCAATAGGAACTCTCTAAATTCTTCAATTCATGGCTGGGCCCCCGTATTGAGCGCCGGGATGCACATCCTGACGACCTACATAGTAGATTTGGGCGTGACTCACTGGCAAGCCGTGACGGGTACCTACCTAACCTACTCCATAACCGGCAAAGCCACTACAGTTACGTGGCGTGGTCATATGCGAGAAGCATCGCAGGGGTCAGAATATTCGACAGTATTGATGGGCCTACCCAACACTGCGATAGATGGCTAAGCTACTAAGGCCAGGTTAGACATTCATCATGCTTAATTGGATTGATGCTGGGTGACCACATGCTTATCACGCTTGGTCACTCAAGTCCAGAAGGCGGTAAAACCTTCCTTGCCGTCGGCTCTGCCTATCACATACACACACGAGCCTGAAGACACAAACGTGCATTGTGATTGCAATTATGTGCTTATGTAGGTAGATATATCTTTTAAATATCTTCAGTCCTTGACTATACTTCATTGAACTGGCGGGAAAGTTTGACCATTCCGTTCAGACCCGAGTCCGCCGGGCCATTTTTCATTCCTGTTTTTTATTTTTACCGACCGAACCGAAACCGAAAAGAAATTTCTCGTAATGAGACGCCGTGTCAAGCCGCGCGTACCTCAATGCTCCTCAGTCGTAACGTCGTGTCATAGGATCCGTCCATCTCATCATCTTGGTTTGTTTATATAGAATACACTGCAAAGTGACCAGTCAAGGCTGGGTTGGAAAATATGGCAATTTTGCCCCATAAATCGCTTGTGGACATGAGCGGCGGGGTCCTCTTCATCATAAGGCATGGTTAACAATCTCGTCGTATACATCGTCGGGTATCATCTTGATAATAGCCAATGCATGAGCTTTGATTAGGTCAGCCTGTAGATTCGGAAACGATCGTAGTAGTTTGTTAGGGCTATGAAGTCCATACGTCAGTATCAAGCCTTCAATTTCACCAGCCTAGAGCGGCAATGACTCACTTTGGGGAGCTAAGGAGCTCGTTGCGCATCATGATAAGCTGTGCTACGATGCAGAGAATATTCAGATGTGGCCCGTAGGCAAAGAGAAAGTCCCACAGTCGCAGCACCTCTGGCAAGGGAGGCGTACAGGCGCACAGAGTGAGCACCGAGGGAAACGCGTATATCTCGGCTGAGAGGCCCTTGGATGTGAGGTAGAGGCTCAGCTTGGTGTCAACAATGCCGAGCACCTTGTCTACAAGCACAAGACCACGGTGCACACCATCCATGGCCCCTCGAATATAACCGGGACATTCTTTTGTTAGGAGCTGATGGAAGGCCGCAAAAGCCTCGGATTCGCTACGAGCCGCGTACAGGAAAGGAGCAGCTAGGACATTCATGCCCTGCACGTAGGTTCCTGGCTCGGAAGCGTTCGTCTCAGAGCCTTCCGTCGTTAGCGTCAATGCGCGGGCACGACCTCTTGCGGCCGGCGATGACGCGAATGCTTGCGAGACGTCACTTCTGGCCGGGCTGGCATTATTACTGGCAGGGAGAGACTGCCGGCTGCTTGGCGGACGCCGTTGTTCTTTAGCATCATGGAGCTTCCAGGCGACGGCATTGAGCAGTCGGATTAAGCTTGCCTCACTAACGCGGCGTCGGAAGAGAGGATCGGTCGTCAGGGTTCGGAAAGTATCATTGCGGATTTTAGAATAAGCCGGGGAGGCACCGCGGTGCACAAGCTTGAGATAATCATCGGTCGTCAACAGAGACGCATCGAGCAATATCAACCATATGTATATACGACTCGAGGACTGGACAAGAAACTAACTGTTAACTCCCTGAGCGCCAGTCGGTCAGCCGTACAACTCACCATGCCATCAGTGTCTGTTTTAATTCCCTGATCTAGCACCTTAAAGCGCATAGTAGAGAGAGCGCTAATCACATCGTCGTCGGGAGGGCCTTCTCTTATCAGCCGATCCAAGCTCAGCGAGTCAGCAGCAGATGGTACCCTGCTCAAGGCAGCCCTTTTGGCGTGTAACGACGTCGAGGACGAGCTCGCGTGACGGAGGTTTGGGGTGGCAGCATTGGCACTGGCATCGGAATTCGCCCTGTGTCTCTGTGGTGATCGGTTAAGGGCTTGACGGCGGGTTGGTGAGACGTCTCTGGAGTGTAGTTCTCGGAGCTTTTGCTGAGTAAGTAACGTGGAAGAGCTGCTAGATAATTTCGCGGCAGCGCCTAGGTTGTGGGCCGACTGAAGTTTGCGCAATGTTCTTTGTGTTCGTGGGGTGAGAGGAGTCTGAAGATCAACAGCGATGGAGGATGGCCGCACGAAGGACGGGATCCCGTCCCTTGCTGGACTCGGCATGTTGGCGTTGTTTCGGGGAAGTGACGGCAGCGGTATAATGACAGAACGGAGAGGGAGAGGTGAAGATTGTCAAATTCAAGTTGGAACAGGCATCATGCATGATGCCGAGAAGCGAGCTGAGCTTCGTGATGAAGCACAATCATGTGGGCATAAAGGCGAGGTTGGGTGCTGCAGGTGTGGATCCCTCAGCTGCACTTGCCGTTACAGAAGTACGACTGTGAACAGGTACCGTAACCGAAAATAGAAAACGCGTCGTAGCGCGTCAATTCAGATCTTAGTGCCCACTTAATCAAGAATGTACGATTTATATTTTTATGTTGTATCCTCCCATTCTCCGCCGGAAGCATTGCCCGTTGTCCAAACGAGAGATATATAATTTGTAAAAATTACGTACTCCGCTGTTTAATCAGCTCAGTTGCCTGAACGACTTATGTATTTCTATCCTAATTTGTTCCAAACAATAGCACTTGAACCCCCCCACGTGATCATTATACTCAGGTCAGCAAGATAAAGAATATCCACCCACAGCACCAATTTACATCCTATGTAGATTCAAGTTCCACAGCGCCTTGGCATTGAATTGCTACACTCTAGGTTGCATGGGGAATTACACAGGAATTGCGCTCTGATTTTGATTTCTGCATCACTTGACGATATGTGGGCCTTGATCGGAATGTGTTTTGGGAGTTTTGGGGCTTTACGGAGGGAGGAAAATTGCGTTAACAGGTTGACTATACACATCATTCTCGGCGCTCTCACAAGTATCAGTAAGTGCAGCCTCCTTATTATTACGTTGGTGTAGTAGGAACATTATACACTTACTAGGCGGCAGACGCCCACAGGGCAGTTAGAAAGTTTAGACTGGAAGAGTAGTATTGAACCCGAGCGAATGCTTGTCATGATCGGATCAGGAGTAGCTTCCCATTTCTTGGCAAGCATACCTGAGCTTCCTTCTGCTCACTATTTGGACAAAAGCAAATCTTGAAACTGCATCTAGATTGGCAAGACAGTAACCCCCCATTGCCGAGAGTGTCTGGGCTTCATCGGGTTTTCTAAGCAAAGAACGGGTGCTATTGCTTTAGCACGTTTGAGCTGAAGCTACTACTACGTAGGTTGAGAGACTCTAATGAGCTTCTCAAGATCCTTCGCAGTTTCTCCGTCTTCCTGGCAACCGCGTTAGCCTCACGGATCTTTCTGGCGAGAGGGGTAAGGATGATCAAGAGAGTGAACAAGCTTGGACTAGCTCTCTGGGGGAGACTCGAAAATATCCCATTTGAATTACCACAGCATTCGTGTTGACTAGTCAAACTCGGATACCAACCCGCCAATCTCCACCTATTCTTCGCGACAGAAAAGGGGCAAATCAACCAACGATTGAAGAGCTTCAGTAGTGTTTAATGGTGAAAATATGACCAAAGGCGTGGGGGTGATGAGAATATCCAACCGGCGCCGTTTCTGCACCTGATCGCTCAATTTTCAAACAATTTTACGACCGTCACCTTCTCCTCCAACGTTGCAAATACTATGCTCGCAGAAACCCCCAAGCGAAACCTTCAATAAGTCAATCATGCCTTATTGTTTTGGCGGACTACGCAAAGAAGGGCAGGCTGGCCCGCGAGTTAGGGAGGCTCGGAGGCGGCGAACTCTGAGCTTGTGGTAGACGCCTTCGCCAGGTAGACCTAGCTGGTGGCTTGCCTATCGAACAGTCGAGGCTTAAGTCCAGGTCCTTTTCGAGGTGACCCTTGTGATACGGATGTAATCCGATTCAATAATTAAGGCAGCAAGATCTCCATACCCGTTGCCTAAATTGGAGTGTTGGAAGGCTGCAGAGTGGACGATTGCCAGTACCATACTGTCGGTATGTAGGCCGGAGCCGGAGATGCTCGTGATGAAAAGCACGGGCTGAATCCTTGTGGCGAGTATTGATTTCATATACCTAGTCCCAAGGGACGCATGATGATGAAGTGAACCAGCTTCTGGGTAAGTTTGTTCATCAGGCTAATGCAACTGCAACGTGGCTCGCGTGGGATGCAGATCGCTCACACTACATACATACACGTATAGTACACACAAAGTAGCCTCAACCCTGGTAGATAAACCATGTTGATGTATTCTAGAACATCACCGCATGATTATTCACTTACGTATCGGCAACAGTTGGTAGCTGTAACACGGCTTGGCAGCCAAACCGAGTAGGCTTGTCGAACTACATGCAAATTGACACACCACACTAACAGCAGCTACTTGCTCAAATGTGACAGTTATTACTGGCCGATCCCTTGACACAGACATGAGTCGTCAAGTATCGTCCTCAGGCGCTTGGCACGCCAAGTAAAAGGTTAGCCGCCGGGAGATATTGTACTCTCACCCAGACATTCTAGGGGCAATACCCTTTTAACATTATGTGGTGAGAAAGCTTGTCAAAAAGCTTCCTATTGTATGAGTATTTGCTTCTAAATAAGTTCATATCTATGGTCAGCAGGGTCGGAGGGTACAGGTGTGATGTTTTCATTCCGTATGGTTCAGATGGCGACGATGACTAATTAGCAGGGGGGTTATGGCATCAACTTAAGCCTCAATCACACCATCGACGCTTGGATCAAGTACCCGCTCCCGCGTGGATCTGATTGGACACTTGCCGTTTTCGATAGCCTAATAGGGCAAGCGTCTTTTACCGCTAGGAAAAAAGTAATAAAAGACGAATTGGAGAGAGAACATATACAATACCTGCTCACAGCAAGTAGCTCTTGCTCATTGTTAGGCCTGCCCGAGGTAGGTGTCATAGGCTTCTGTCATGGGATTCAAGCGATGCCTGTGTTGTAAAAACTTTCAGCTACCTACAAGTAGTATTGTACCTTCAGCACCATCTGAGTTAGGTAATACTACGTAGGGTAGGTAGTAGTATGCTGAGCCCTACAAACCGAAGCTAATACTAGTACTATAAAAATTGTTAAGGATATGGGTGACGTTTGAGCGTACTAATACGGACCTGTATAATTCACATGGTAGGGATCCAAGCGAATCTCGACGGTGAACTACATATCTCCGACTTCTTCAAAGTCCATCGAAACTTGCGAGTCTAGCATGCCTTAGGATTCTTATTGCACTGTCATGACACCTACATATGCTAGAAGCACCTACTATACACGTGTGTTACGGGCATACTCGACAGCACTGTGAGCGAGTAGCTAGATCCACTAAGCCGTGAATGGCAAAGAGTCGATGGCGCCATAGGGGGTCTCCCGCACCAAACCCATCTGCCTGCTTATCTGTGACATATCGTTATTGCTGAGGAGAAGAAGGGCCTTGGTTTGGAGAGTGTACAAGCTGTCTGTGCAATATGCGCTGTATGCGCACGTATGGGGTACATAATAGCTGATCTGTTTTCATCTCGAATACATCAAGAAACACCAGTCAGAAGTACACCCCCTTGATGGGTATCCACACGAGGCACATCACGCCCATGGGCACATCCCACCCATCCCACGCCTTCACCTAGCTCTTCGCCATCTCGAACATCAGCTCTTATTAGTAGACATCTCTTTCTTTTACCTAGCTACGTCCTTCGAACTTCTTTATATATATTCTCTCAAGCCGTGTCATACCGACTCAGCTTCCGTAGCAACTCGTTCCCCCAAATCTCCCGCCTCTTCTCAGCGCTCAGTCGTCTCTACTATATTTTAGAGTTCATATCTGCTGCAAGCAGCGTATGTACCGTATTGCCCTAAGCTTTGATGTATACGTAACGTTATACTGAAAATAATATAAGACTGGGCAGCACCTCTACCACCTCTACCCCAGACATACACCCCTGCAACTGCTTCCAGTCCAACTGTTGGTGGGCAATTCTCAGCTCTTCTGGAGCATACCTGGTCCACGGAATCCGCCCGCGACCATTCAGACCAAAGGGCACGCCATTTCATTCAGCATTTTCGACAGTTATCATGTTGCGGCTGGCTCTCGCTTAAAGGATCCCAAAGTGCTGCATTGGAGGCTTGAGCACGCCACTCCCCCGGACCCTTCGGTCGACCAACCAGACGCCTTCTTGGCACGTCGGACTCCTGTTTTCTTTTTATTTGGTACACTAAGGCATTAATACAAAGTCCTTGCCTTGCCTCGCCTCGCCTCGCCCGTTTACCGTTTGATCTTGGTCGCATCGGACTCTACCAACCGTCAAGAATTGCCCAGATATCGCCATGCCTTCCAGTAGGCAAATCGGCAATGGGCTGGCCAAGGTTCTCGGCATCAAGCTCGATGAGCCTGAGACTGAGAGAATCACCAGTGGAGGATCCGTATTTTCGGGTCGAACTGCAGACCCCTTTTTTGAGGAACAACCCACAATCAAAGAGGTCTTGGTTAGCATAGTGCCCACGAAAAAGGATGTATATGATTACATCCTTTCGTTGTTTCCGTTTCTCTCCTGGATTACCTTCTACAATGTTCAGTGGCTTATTGGAGACCTCGTTGCGGGTGAGTTTCTCGTTGCCTGTTGGTAATGCGCCGCCGTTCTAACTCGAATCACAGGCATAACTATAGGGGCGGTGGTTGTGCCTCAGGGCATGGCATATGCCAAGCTTGCAGAACTTCCAGTCGAGTTTGGGTTGTATTCATCGTTCGTGGGTGTTATCATCTATTGGTTCTTCGCAACCTCCAAAGATATCACTATCGGGGTACGTAGTCCATGCCATGATGCAGCGTTTATGTGGCTAACATAATGATTTTAGCCAGTCGCTGTCCTGTCGACTGTCACTGGTACAGTAGTAGACAATGTGATCAAGGCACATCCTGAATATGAAAAAGTCCCATGGGTGATTGCTTCGGCACTTGCCGTCATCTGTGGTTCCATCGTCCTCTTCCTTGGCTTAGTACGTCTCGGTTGGATTGTCGAGTTAATCCCTGTGGTTTCGCTTGCCGCCTTCATGACGGGTTCGGCCATCTCCATTGCTTCAGGACAAGTGCCTGGACTCCTTGGGATTTCCGATGTCAACACACGAGACTCTACGTACCTCGTCATCATCAACTCGCTCAGGGGCCTACCCAGGACGAAATTAGATGCAGCAATAGGGCTTACCTCCCTCTTCATGCTCTACTTGATCCGCTCCACGTGTAACCTGATGGCCAAGAAGTATCCAAGCCGCGAAAAGCTGTATTTCTTCTTGAATACGCTCAGATCCGTTTTCGTGATTCTGTTGTATACTTTGATCAGCTGGCTTGTGAACATGCATCGTCGAGACAAGTCCGCTTTCAAGATTCTCGGCAAGGTACCCCGAGGTAAGTGGAGTTGTGATATCCTGATACTCCATAGGACAAGCTGCTAATGAACAAGTAGGATTTACGCATGCGGCCGTACCGACCGTCACTACCGACATCATCAGCTCATTTGTCAACGAGATCCCTGCTACCGTTATCGTGCTTCTCATCGAGCATATTGCCATCTCCAAGTCTTTTGGCCGAGTGAACAACTATCGCATTAACCCGTCTCAGGAGATGGTCGCAATCGGCGTCACAAACGTTATTGGACCCTTCCTTGGAGGCTATCCCGCTACCGGCTCTTTCAGTCGAACGGCCATTAAATCGAAAGCCGGTGTCAGAACGCCATTCGCCGGTGTGATTACTGGACTCGTCGTGCTACTTGCCATTTACGCGCTTACAGCCGTCTTCTTCTATATTCCTAGCGCTGCGCTGTCTGGGGTCATTATCCACGCTGTTGGCGATCTCATCACTCCACCTAACACCGTCTACCAGTTCTGGCGTGTCTCGCCACTAGAGCCTATCATCTTCTTCATTGGTGTTATTGTAACCGTCTTCACGACAATCGAAATCGGTATCTACACGACAATCGCCGTGTCCTTTGCCGTGTTCATCGTACGAAATCTCAAGGCGAAAGGCTCGTTTTTGGGTCGAGTCCAGGTCCACTCTGTCGTCGGTGACCATATTATAGGTAACGACGATCGCCTCGCTGGTGAATATGGGACTTTCAGCCACTCCGATCCTTCCCTTCCTCCGGTAACGCGCAGTGTATTTCTCCCAATCGACCATGGCGACGGCTCTAACCCCGGTGTCGAGTTGTCGAGCCCCTACCCCGGCATCTTCATTTACCGCTTCTCCGAACTGCTCAACTACCCTAGTGCAAGCCATACCCTGGAATACTTGGTAGAATATATATTCGCCCACACGCGGCCGGCAACGACCAATCAGTATAAGCGACCAGGCGATCGGCCGTGGAACGATCCGGGTTCGAAGAAAAATGAGGACGAGAGCAGAAGCAACCTCCCTACACTCAAGGCCGTTATCCTCGACTTCAGCTCTGTTAATAACGTCGATGCGACATCGACGCAAATGCTGATTGACATCCGAAACCAGCTGGATCGGTATACCGCACCGGATGTGGTGGACTGGCACATAGCATGCATCAACAACCGGTGGACAAAGCGGGCTCTCGTATCGGCAGGATTTGGCTACCCGACTGTACGGACAGACGGGTCGCATTCGCGCTGGAAGTCCATCTTCAGCATTGCCGAGATCGGTGGATCCGCGTCGGCAGCCGCGGTCGCAGAGCGCGCGGCCAACGAGAAAGAGATCACCGTCACGCAAAGCGCGAGTAAGGACGTCGAATCCGGCCAATCCGACAGAATTGAACCCAGTGGTGCTTCTACCATCTCGGTTTCAGATTCGGTGCCAAAGGCCAAGAATACCGAAACTGTCTCTATGCGCAGGGCTGTTGTACACGGCGTCAATCGCCCCCTATTCCATATCGATCTCACAAGCGCAATTACGAGCGCTATCGCCAACGTAGAGGCGAGAAGAGAATTCGAGGGGCAGAGAGTCAGCGCTGCTGGTACTGCTTAAGAATAAGAAGTGGATGGACCCGCACCAATGGATCTCGAAGCCCCTTTTTTGCTTTTCGTTATTGCCTTTGGGGATTATCGTATGAACTCGATAGGTGCTATTTATACCGTACTGTTACGCAAAGGCCGTGGGATGTATCTGGGTTTGCGGGGTACGTTCCATCGTAAGCCTGTGCTTGGTATTATTATTGATATTGTTGTTATTATGAGCAAGCGGAGATGAACAAGGGCATAGCTCTGTTATATCGTACAGAGAAACACTAGCTGCGAGATAACCGTGGTACCGGTTTTTTAGGCTTAACGGTCGAACTGGATTGGATTGGTTGTTGAGGGTTCTCTATCTGTCTAGTTTTCAATATACCCACGTAGGATTGATTGTGTTATTTGAATAGGTACTAAATACAGGTGGTTTGAAGATACCACATAGACAAACAGACAAGCCATGCCTACTATTTCTCTACGTGTAACGTTAATAACTCCGATGTATAGAACGGGAACTAGGCTCGAGTAACTGTGTTTTGGGTGTTGGTTATGTATGTCGCTACCTGGGACAGAAGCCGTCCCTCCCAGGAACTCTCGAAGGCACAAATTCTAGGCCGGAACGACCAACTATGAAAACATGTTATGACGGGTCACATGAGTATACCCGTTCACCTTCCGTACAGAAACAAGATTAGATACGTACGGCCGGCGTCCCCTTTTCCTGGAATATTTAGGTATAAAAACAGTCTGTTCAACAACATAACAGCAAACTTCTAGGCTAGACCCCTCTGATCATATCTGCTCTACTACTTAATCTAAATAAGGTTTAATGCTCTTGCAGCTATCTAGTCAAGATATTTTGACTACATAGTACATAATAAGGTACCCAGCCTGATCTGTGACGTGTACCTATTTACTCACTTTCCTGGTAGGTTACCTGACCAGATAGAAAGCAAGTAATCAAGCCAAGTATTAATAGGCTGCTATTTGCATACTGAGACTACGTTATGCGGCATATAAAGAATATTTTATGATCTGGTTAAGTAGGTGGTTATCATAAGTTGTACACAGCATAGGATTCACTGCGTCTTATATCTTATTCCCATCTTCCATCGTCTTGTCTAGCTCCTCTGGCCCCTCTGCCCGCCCAATACCAGACCCGACCGACAATATCTCTACTTGCCTCTAAGTACATACCTTACTCTCACCGTGCCTTCATACTTGAATTCTTCCGCTATTACGCGTGCAATCGCCTGTGGGTTAGTTCTTCAGATTCGGTACCATGCAGGTGTATCTTGAAGCAGGCAATGGATAACGGCCCCATCAACGCCTTCGTCCGAACAACAATGAGAGAAGCTTTCCAAGCCGCTCCAGCGACGCAAGGCGACCAAATTGAAGAGCAGTTACAGTAAGTGCAGGCTCAGGCAGATCAATGGTGCAGGATGCGCCCAATCAGAGCCACGCATACCTTATGTGGATGGCCTCATAGAAGGACCTCACCATTGAGCCCATTTACCATTGACCTTAGTCACCTGACCTGCCCTCCCGTAATAAGGCAATCCCACAATGGCCTGTATTATAGAATTTCTTCCCTTTTACTTCCTTATCCGTAGATCTTTTGCAGTAGATCAATCATACGTAAAAGCCTTGTTTCCTCCAAAGTGACAACCTTGCAACTAGAGCACGCTATAAAGCAAATCGTTGACAAAGCGATTACGGACAAACTATCTGAATACCACATTGAGATAACCCAACTCGAGAGCCACGACCTCAATATGCGTCGCCAAATCGAAGGACTGGAGAATCAGGGCCGAGACAAACGGCCACCGTCCCCAAACATGTTCGTACCCCAGCTGCGCGGCCGCGTAGCTCCTTTGGCTCTGCGAGAACTCACCTCTTTTATCTGCTGTACTCTCCACCGTGCACGATATTTTTGATAACGACAAATCTAAGACCCAGTACACCAGCAGCTACTGCGAGAACGTTCAGTCTACAAGAATGCTGGTGATAGTACCGGACAACCCCATTATACGATGGAACAAACAAATTTCAATACTAATCGATAGTTATCGGTTTAATCATCAGATATACTTATCACGGATCATTTGGTGGGAACATTCAATAATTTCATGTTATAACGTTTAGGCTCTGCTGATTGTTGCTAACGAGCTCGCTTTTAGAATGAACGGTGACGTTGCGGTCGCCGCCGCTGGGCCGCCCCCTCCCTTCCCATCCTCGCTCCCAGCAGACAAACCAGTTCTGCCCGAGATAGAGAAGAAGAATAAAAGAAAGAAGAAGACCAAAAATGCCAAGATATCCGCAGAGACCTAGGCCGAGCCAGAGCCAGAGCCGGTGCTGCCCCCTTCAGGGGAAGAGACGACTTCGCTGTCGTCCAAAAAGAAGCCGTCGCAACGGTGTAGGCGCCGCCACGAGGCCCCCGTCGCCCCCGAAATCGGCAAGGAGATCGACATCAAGAACGACGCCGCCGCTTCTGACGTGTCCTCTCCCTCGTCGTCAATTGACAAGTGGACCGCGCCTTTGGCCGGTCTGGTGACCGAATACCACCGCCTCTCGTAAGCTCCATATGCTACTTTCCCTGCTCTGTAATCTACTAACTCCTCCGAAATCTCAGCTCCAAGAACAAGGGCGCAGCCACCCACGGTACGGTAGGCATCCCCTCTATACCGCAATGGGCTTCGAAAAACCCAGCGCATGCGGTATCAGAAAGACGGCGGTGTATATGGCCACCGCCATGAAAATCGTAAAAGACAGATCAAGACTCTCAAGCAGACAACATGGTCAAGCCCACCTACAACAAATGTTGGCCCAACAGGTTGCCCCTGACATGCACAACCGGACACAAAAGCACATGCATAGCTAAATTTGCCTTTGCAAATAACAATGGTATTAACAAGAGAATAAACATCTTGTAACAATCCTACATATATTTGCTTACTTAATATATAATCTGGCTATCTGTTTACTTGAGCTATGCTATGTCTACAGTATAAGACCTGTATAACGAACTTTAAAACAAACAGATAACCTGATCATAAAGTATACACCTCTGCCAACATATTTTAATAGCTTCCTTCAAGAGGGTCTTGCTAATTTAAGTGAAACAAGGTATTAACAAGCACTATATTCAGTACACCAAATTCTTTTTTTATTTTTTTATTTGTTTTTAAAAAAAAGTTTAAGACCTAGACACATTTTTGGTTAAACCTATTCTAAGCCAAGTGCTTGTTTCAGCTCCTAATAATATTATATATATTAAGATGCCCACCTAGATGTCACGTATAAGAAGTATATCTGCAGTGCCTACCTGGTACTTACCTACTCTATGTTAGTTGTGAAAGAATGCGGCCTCTGTCCTCCTTTGCTGCACGCAGCATGAGGCAGTATTTGCACAATAGAAGTCTAAGATACTGAAGGGTCAGTTAGGCATCTCTTTACTGGAGCGAAGACTTTTGCTATAAGTACTTAAACTTAAGGTCGGCCTTTTTCGGTGTACTGAAACTGGTGCTCGCGTTGTTGTTATCATGATGCACTGGGATGCTTTATCTTATATGGTAGGCGTACCAACTCGCGAACAAACAAACGAAACTGTTCGAACGTTGTAATCACTTGAGCATCTGTCAAGGGCCCCCTCTTGTCTGGACGAAATTAACCTAGGCTACGTAAGTATTGATGTCCATCATAAGTATATAGATCTGGGCAAAATCTATGCATTTACAGGGGGTCTCCAATATCATGACTTTTTTGCTCGACGCGAATGCAACAACTTTTGCGGCAAACCCCCAAATGATACCTAACGTGTGAAACCAATTCTAGAAAATGAAGAAGGCAGGGGAATAGAAAAAGAAGAGAAAAAAAATCGGTCCTAAGATATGCATTGAAATGAAAAACGAAGCAGGCAACTCACCGCCTCCGGGGCCGCCGTCAGCCTTCCTTTCACCTAAGGTAAGTAATTGTGTGGGTGTACCAGTATGTGGGTATGATGCTTATATGCTGTACCTCCAGCATAGCTTAGTTGTTATACCTAAATAGAGTGCAAGTGTATAGTAGGTTAGGCGGCCGGCCCCCTACATGACGTACATAAGAACCGACCAAAAACCAGACCGACCCGACCCATCCCAAGAAAACGCGTTTGTATCCGTCTAATCTAGTAAATCACGTTACTTTAAATATATGAAAGAGGTCAATCGATCGGGTCTGTTCGGTCGGTTTATCGGTCAAGGTCGCTTATTAGTCGGCCTGCCTAACCTGGGTCGGGTCAATGAACTTGGTCCGCTGATATAGTCTGGTCTGTCGGCTGACTGCGAAAAGGGCAAGGCATGCGCTTCAAATGGGTATTTTATCTTTAATTAGACTAGCTTATATAGTGTCTACCTTTGCAAGATAAATCCAAGTTCAGGATGAATACACAGAATCGTGGGCGCAATTTCCGTCCAGCAAGTTTAGATTTATAGCTACTATCCTCGAGAGGTGCCTATTTCGAACTTATAACCTTAGCTAACTAAGTACTGTGGCTTGTGGGGTATGTTTTAGGTAAGTAGACTGCCAAGGTTATAGTAGGTAGGTATAGAATCTAACGTTAAGCATGTACAGCATATGTATGCATAAGCACATAAGTACTGTGCATCTAAGCAGAAATCACCAGCAACGGTGCCATGACATGCCGTGACACGACGTCGGAGGGGCTGTGCGACAGTTTCATTTCTAAAAGTACTACCGCTTCTTCGTGTTACCTTTTGTCGGGTGAGATTTTTTTTTTTAAGGAAAAAAAAAAAAAAAAAAAAAGGGAAACTCTGTGTAATTTCGGGTGGCAGTGCCTTTAAGCTCGCCACGTCTCCAAAATAAACTCATTTTCCTGTTGTTACGGCGTATGGATAAAGTAAGGCGATTCGAAAGCCAAGCAGGCAGTTAGGCAGCCAGACATATCAACGCAATCGGAGAATCACACGTTGCACAAGAATGATGAAAAGTAATTGATTTGTTGGTAGGGGTGGCATCGTAGACCTGGTGTTCCATTGCATTGCTGTCCTAAAACGTGGGTTTCATCTAATAGTCTTTAACTATTTTTACAGGAGTAAATTTCTTTCCTTCTTTTTTTTAGAGTCATCATAAATAGCTTGGGGTCATAAAAACGTCGTGATAGCTTGTTTGGAGCCCTGAAATCGGCGATGAAAAGGGAGAAAAAGAGAAGGCGAAGAAGGATATTGGGGGTTGGCATGAGTGGTCGCTTAAGGAGAGACTGAAAGAGGAATATGTTTGAAAGATTGTTAAGAAAAGAAGAATGAGATGGGCCATCGAGAGTATCGTTGTCGAGAGCAACCAGCTCCTAGACTGAAGTGTTGATCGATGCTCGCTTCGCCTCGCTTCGCCTGGGCATGTTTTCTGCTTTACTTTATTAATATCAGCCTTCCTGATCCAGCAGGAGGCATTACTGTCGTATGTGTGGCCATTTATTTCACACGCTTCGGGTACCGATCGCTGTCCAAGCTTGTGCGCTTTCGAGAACTCTCCACTGGTTCGGTTCCGGACCTCGAACCTGAGCCGTCTAGATTAGAGATAATATCTCCGAGTTTCTTGACATACGTCCACGGTATGTTGGTGTTTCTGGCCATCTGTTCAATCCGAATAAGTTCCGGTAACAGGTGGCCGATAAACTCCAACGGGAATTCGTCTAAGACATCGAGGATAAAATTATGATTTGGCTCAATGATGAGCGCCCTGCAAAGGCTGAATGTCCTCACAAGGCCCGGCTGGCCCCTGTTGTGACTCTGGTTGCTGCCTCCATCATGTGTTGCCCTGTGTTCTTCATTGCGGCATACCACTTGGCCTAGAATATATACCAGGGTGTTTGCTGCAGCCCGGCGATCGTGGTCGTCTAGCTCTCTGTCGGAATATATGATTACTGACTTGACCTGCTCGCAAACGTCCTTGAGAGTAGTGTAGCACCACTGGGGGTCTTTCGAGAGAGTGGCTCTCTCAGGGTCGGAAGCATTGACATATTTGTCAAAAGCATTCACAGCCGTGTCGGCCCGATCCCGGAAATGTCGGAAGCGCGGATTGAGGGGCTCATGATTGCGCATAGAAGCTAAAAAGTATGCAATCATCGAGTCATTCCGTAGTAGCATACGGAATATAGTGCCTTCCAGGTCACCTTCCTTCACCACTCTCTTCCCATCGCTTTCCCCAGTGAGGTCGGGCCGGTACCTATCAACAGGAGTCTCGGACAGCGTCGCAAGAATCTCGCGCGCAGTCTGGATCCTGCGCGGCCGGGGCTTCAACGCTTCACCAGCCATGATATCGCAGCGGAGGCTGTCAGCCAACACATCGAAGTGATAATCAGATATGAAGCTGCATACGTCCCCCTTGTCCTGTGGAAACCCGTCTATATCCCAAGCGTAGGGATGACTGGGCAAAGGGACCAGGTGGCTCAGGATCTGGTCGCAGAGCCAGAGCGTGTGGCGGCATGGATGCTGAAGTCCAACACTTCGCTCGTCTTGCCGGCATGAGCAGCTAGGGCCGCCGTAGAGACCGCGGCCATAAGGGGTTCTGACGTGGTACTCTATGGTTTCCGAGATGAGAAATACGTAGTCCTGCTCCCTAGCGGCGCAACCGCGAAGGACCAGCTTCGAGGACGTGTTAAGCGCTTTGATGACCGCCTCTCTGGTTCCGGTGTCGAGACCGTTTACCGAATACCTCGTGCCAGATGGGAAGGTCGCGATGCCAGTTGTCTCGTCAAAGTCGATACTATTGTCAATATCAGACTCGTAGGCGGAATCAGCCGGGTCCTCTTCGAGCCTCCGATTCTGGGAGTCCGTCGAGGCCGACATGCCTTCGAGAGAAAGCCGACTCATAATAAGTTCAACGGGAACGGACATTGATGTGTGGGAGATAATGCAATGAGTAGAAGCCTTGTAGGACTTGTTTCTAAAACCGGCGGTGGAGATTATATAGAGATGACGGGAGATGGTCTTAGGCTGCCATTCCTCTTGGTAATACCTAGTAATACTGCATACGTCAAGCACATGTGTGAGAAGCACCAGGCGCAATGAGGAACAGCGGCCTGTTTTCGGGACCTACTTCTTGACTATGCGGCTCGCTCTATAGCGTATAGTCATATTACGAAAGGCGTTGACTGTTGGCCGTATGCCCCGTATGGGAGGCGGAAGTAGCAACAGCATAAGTTTTGGGGAAGACAGGAAAGCAAGTCATCGACGCTAGACACATCCGTGCCTTAACTGGAGTAAAGCTCTGAAGGGGACCCCATAGATGGGAACCGTTGCCAGTAGGGCAAGGGGGTTCGTGAGGCTGACGTTTTTAGGAGCCCAAGAAAGGCGGAGCACGTATAGGAAGTGACTACGGCCGAAGAGCCCAGTGACACCACCTCGAGCCCATCGGGAATGATACCTTAGCAAGCACCATCATGGACCCAATAGACCATCCGGGCGCCGGAAGAGCTCACCGTAGCCCAAGATGCGTTTAGAAGACCATTCGAGCCTGATAGACAAGTCGGTCGTCTGGTCTCGAGCAGAGCCCCTGTCCAACTGCACCGACAAGGGTCATGATTGGTGCGAAAGCGGCCGGCGGTGGTGGCAATGCGATAAACGCATATGCATCCATAACTCGAGGCTTGGCAAAAGCCCAATCGCTCCCTGATTCAAACAAAGCTAGCAGTATAAAGGGCCCTATCCTCCCCGTTACGACGTTCTGCAAGTTTTTTGTAGTGATGGGCCGCGGTTTTGGCCGCAAAGCCTCAGACCGGCCGCACAAACGGCCACCCCTCCAGGGTAAAACCATACAGCATCCTGTATTCCCACCACCACTATTCCCAGTTAAGGACGACGGCGGCCCATTCAGGCGGCCCAAGGCTTTCTCACTCATTCTTTTGATCTCACACTCTCTCCCTTTTTCACACATCAGAGTTTCCCGTCTCGCAAATCTACGGCTCTCTCGATAATCCACACAGTCCTCGTACGGCTTCTAGAAAGAACTGAGGGCTCCCAGATGGCCCCCCCTTACGTTTGCGTCCCGTCGCGTCTGATGTCGGGCGTGCGCATCGGGCTATGGTCAAGTGATTTGGGATGGATTTTGACTAGAGCGTCCCGACATCGCGGATCCCCGGCTCCACGCCGCACTCTAATCCCCCAAAGACAGTAGTGAGCGCCGTAGCCTCGTTATCGTCGTCAGTGCACAAGGCATACTTTCTGCGCAAACCCAACTATGGTTGATACACGTGTCACATAGGTAACATTGTCCGCATCATGTCGACATCTCTCATGCTATGCGCGCGCACCTGTATCAATCGGCAATGGCATTATTTTGTTGCTACTGCTGCGCCGCCGCCGACCGCGGCATAGTTCCTCGTTCGAGGTGCGACAATCGATCAAGAGCGGAGACTGATGAGCATTATCCCACCAGGCTGGCACCGAAGATGAAGGCCCGGTGCGTCCCCCATTCTAATCCTCACATCTGCTGTTTCTTAGCTGATAGCCTTAGCAGGCGCCGACATGTAGTTGCTCCGGACTTGGTGTCCGTTGCAGCAAGCCTGCATCGGAGTTTGCAATCCCTAAGGGATTAGACCTATACGAAGTCGGATCCTGGTAGCAGTATATCTTCTTGTCTGGCTTGTTCTCGCGCCCATTCCAAATCATCGCATGCGGTTTAATTAGGTGCTAATAGAGCAGGCATTTCAGTCGCGCGAACTAGTCTGTAAGAACCATGACGTACATGGCTCCGGTCTCCAAAATGATTCTTGATTTTTGGGAAGTGGTGGATAAGGCCCGCAATTGTGTCTGTTGGGGGTCGTGGGCGGTGCTGTCCTCTCTCGTATTGTTGTCGGCATCTCTGCCTGATGATAATGAATCACCGGGCCAAGCAGGCGCTCCTTTACCATTTCTCACATACTCCGGGCGGTGTCGGTCCTTACTTTTCCTCAGACTGATAACAAATCCAAGGACAATGGCACTCTACCCTACGATATGATATATGATCGCGTGCCTTGCAGAGAGTTGAGCTACCTAGGCAATTCTAAGCTGCAGGTAATACGAACATCACGTGCGCCCCTTGAGGAAAGAGGCAGGTGATCCTCGCCGTATACAGGTAACTACTCCTAAATCCCCTCGACTGAACGAACGAATCTTTTCTTGTTGCCTGTCTAGCAAGTGCCTACCTCACGTAAGTAGGTACTTTTTAGATGCCAATCTACTTACTACCTTGTCCAACCCCAATGAATCGTGAGTCTAGAGGAGAATTAGTAACAGTGAAACAGACTTAGTCGCGCCTCCCTTCTTGTTTTCCATTCCGTAACATTTTGAGATCCTTGTGGATTTGATATATACCTATAGACTTAGGCAGCAGAGCATAACTTATACCTTCCTCCATTACTTTCAACGCCTTCTACCTGTAGATCCCCGTCGGTTTTAGTCATTTTTTCTGATGTTGATTACAAAGTAGTCTGTGATTGAATGCTCAATAGAGCCTCAAGAACTTCGCTGAGGCGTGGCCTGTTGTAATAATTATTGTGCCAAAGCCCTTGGCTTTTTAGCCGGGCCCTCTGGCTTAGGAACTCTTCCGCCCACCCGAGCTCGCGTACCCAATAAGTCATGGCGGCAGACCGGACTTGGTGTGTGGTCTGGTCTTGCCGTGGCCGGTGACGTAGCAATAAGTGACTCTGCTGTCTGATAATGATGCTGCTGAGATTTGGTCGTCTCCCTCGCGTGCAGCGATCGATGAGTTCTCTCAGGAGAGGCGGTGTCTTGTCATATTCGGGAAACTCGAGGTCCGACTCCCATCGGTATGATTGCCACACGGCAGCCCTTTGTGGTCCGCTGGCCCCCTCGAAAATGCACCAAAGCAATCTTCCGAGCATGTAGACCTCGGCCGCTTCTTGCTCCTCGGGGGCCAAGGCAATCCACGACGCATTATAACCATCTTTTGGGTCGGTATAGCGGTCTTCTTGAAGACGGTCGTAGTCAGGCACCAAGTCCTTCATGACCTCTTGATACTTTACACTCACTTCGCCCGGGACTCGGCCGTCCGTCGCGATGAGGCGCATATACTCGATTGCGTTGACCTCAGGCGCTGCAAACTCGCACCAGACCCCTCGTTGCTCGAAGTCGATCATGACGATGTCCAGATTTCCAGAGAGAACGATATTGTCGAGGCGTAGATCCGGGTAGTATGTCGACGAGCGCGTGCGTAGATGCTCGAGGGCCCGGGTCACCTGTATAGACCATTTGAATTGATCCTCTCTACGTAGCCGGCCGTGGATGCGGAGCTGGGGGAGGTGATCCCGAAGGCTGCCCTGCCGGTGGTAGAAAGTGGTGAATCCCACTATAGCATGCTTATTACCAAAGCTGCACACCTTCCTGACTAGGTGAATAGGCCGCGAGATTATGTTCGGGTGAGATTCCACGGTGCATAGCGTCTTCAGCTCGTGATAGAGATACTTGACCTCGCTAACAAGTGCCTTGAAGATGAATAGCTCCCCGTCAATGCGAACCAAGCAGACACTATCATGCAAGACAGAAACCACGTGCACATCAAAAATATCAATCGTCTGGAGAAATGGGAAATCCTTCCCCCATAAACGTGACAAGCCAGACAGCGACAAGAGTTGTAACTCGAGGTTGTGGTTCGGGCCAAGCTTGACGTTGGTCTGACTGACGTCGAGTGATAAGTTCTCGAAGACAAGACGGGAGCCGAACGGCTTCGACCTGTAGAAACGTTCGAAAGACTCCAAATCGCGGAAGGTGGACTGCGTCCAGAGTTGTAAAATTCTTACAATGTGTCTGGTGATGGCGAGCTTGGACAATCGCAAGGCGTCCTTCGTATGGAAGGCCTTGTGGAGATCCAATTGCTCCCGGATGCGAGTCGACTGGTTCTCCGGGATGAAGACGTCCATTCGCATCGGTGGGACGTTGCGAAGACAAACCGGCACGGCGTAATATTGGGTCCCTAGGCCGGTGCAGCCGTCGATTCGCCATAGGGGGTCGCCGGGGAGGTCAAGGCTGTCTATTCGATTTTTGGGGTTTAAAAGGGAGTGCTCCCATGACGGCTGGCAGGTCTCGTCCGATTGCAGTTGGCTGTCGTTTGACGGCTGGAGGAAGGCTGCTGTTGGGTGGACCACCTCCTCTACAGACCGTTGGGAGAGGTCCATGTCGCCGTTGGCAGCCGAGCGTACTGGATAGGTCCGAGGAAGAGATGGTGGGGAGATGGTCTGAGGAGATGAAGAAATTTTGGAGACATACTAATAATACTCTTGGTACTGAGATGTAGGGCTGACAATGGCGACAGAGGTCTCCAAGTTTTGTTAGCTGCACGGTCATACCAACTCCTACCTTCTACGTTTTTTGCTTACGGCTTACGAGGCCTAATTGTGATAGATTTTTGCTTCAGCCGACGGGGCTCGAATCAACTGATAGCAAGGGGGAGAATCGCCCTTCGATCGAAGCCCCAATCTGCAGCGTCTGCTGTATCTGGCTACCGGCAGCGATGTCGTGGCCGGCATGGGATTTTCAGGCTACCCTTTTTTCATCTCATCTCGCTATCCCGCTGGTCTCAGTCTGGCATGTTGTCGTCTCAAACGCTATAGCATTGAGCTATATACAAGCACCCGCGGGCTGTATCTCTGATACTCATTGATACTCATAGGCCATTGCGACCTGGTGTTCTTCAGCCTTAACTCTTGTTCAAACTGGCCGAGGTGCTCCTTGGTCCCTCTCGAGAAGCCATTAATCATCGGCACCAGTTCTGTCGAGCGACATGCTCGAGGACCGTTCGGATGCCAAGGGCATAACGAGTTCCATGCATTGAGTACTGACTGTATAAGTGATACAAATGGATAGTGTGACCGATGCGCCACTGTGCATGGTGGCTAGCCGTCGAAAAGACAGGAAGAGCCATTCGCGACACGATGCGATTGGTTAAATGGCATTTGTTTCTGACCGGTTAGACTCGTATGCGGCATGCCTATTAGTCTATTACTGACCGACAAGAGGAGAAGAAGGAAGAAAGAAAATTTTTTTCTGGCTCTTCAACGATAGTCCACAGGCGCTGTTAGGCGCGGCAATGCATCGGGGTGGGCGTATATACAGTAAACTACCCGAATCTAGATAGAAGAAGCATCGTAAAATGCCGGAAATGCGGCCGCCCTATGGTTCTCTACAAGTTATAACCTCTGGATGGGGACAATTTTGCGATAACAATCAGGGTATAAATGTGACAAGTCGATCTTACCGCCTTCGAAGTCGGATCTTAACTTAACAAATGATAACAGCCAAGACAACGCGATGTGGAATTAGGCATGATAGGTAGTTAAAGTATCCAACTCTCACCAAGTCGTGAAAGTCAGCGCTACCAATCCCGTATAATCCGACGCTCGGCCGACTGAAGGCGACCGCTGTTGGGCGCAACGAGGGATAGGATAACATTCCTAACGGAGATGGTGGGAAAAAAAAAGTTATTGTTGGCTCGGATTGGAGAGATAGCTAGCTCCCCTCGCTTCTCTCTAGCCCCCTAACGGCTGTGTTAGAACCCCCGTAGCGGTGAAATATAGTGGTGCGGGTTTTCACGCATGAAACATCTAGAGGCCCCGTGACCCGGGAAGAAATGCATCATTGCTTTTCCGGGAAACCAGCAAGAGCCCTCCAACTCCGTAACCGACGCACCGGATCGGCAACTCGGTGTGGTCTTAGTTGGCTGGTTTCCCTCTTATCATATTCTCGCCGGCCGAAATGTTACCATGTTAATCAACTGCGGCCCAGACGTGAGCCTGTCGCGCTGGCCAGACAGCGCAACTATGTCGAGGATGATATGGCTCGAACAATGGAGACTCGTAACATCAAGCGGTCATTGGGCTGTCTTCACAGCTAGGATATTCTTTGAACGGCCGTAGATGGATGAATATGGCTCTGGTCAGGGTAGAATATCAGCACCGGTCGTCCAGAGGTAGATGGCAGACGGGTCCTGTCGCCTTCGAATCACTGACACAGTCACCTCCTCGGCTATTCCATTATCACCTGATCACCTCACCGGCCTCCCACGGTCTGTGGAGCACGTGAACGTGGTGCCGCTCTGAGGATTGACCGGTGTGAAAGTCGGCAGGTGCTGCAGGGCCATGTCTGTGCGGGCGGCGAGCAAGGACACCGAGGCCGTTATTTAATCGGCCTGGTTGTTGGGATTTCCGTGAATGGATGGAGAGTTGAGTCTTTTCGTTCGGTGGAATAGGGCTGTCAGCGGCGCAATAGATGACCCTTGGCCCTTTGTGTTACATTAAGCTACGCAGTCTCGATCATTCATACAGCTAAACAACACGGATATATGAAAATGGCAATTTGTACTTCTCCTTACTGTAGCTTCACTTCGCCTAAAGCCGGCCGCCCAGGTATCCTATTCGTCATCCACCTGGGAATTTTGCTCTTTAGTGTTACTATGTATTCACATTCAACCACGTGGCATCTCAACCAAAGTAGTTTGGGAATAGCGCTGGGAATAGCGCAGACGACCAAGAACGGCGATTCTTCCTATTAGTTAACTTGGCAGCGTCCTCACCCAAAGTTTGGACAGTCTCGATCTTCCAAAGTCGGAAGAGGTTCTGTCACGTATCGACAGTTTCACGGACAGGCAAACAAGCGATTGGCGTACGTCTATTCGGCAGGTCTGCTTTATTTGCCCCTGCAGTTCCACTAAGGCGCAGCTTTAACATCTCTAATAATAGGCGGTTGGTGAATTGCTTGTTGTTCTCTAGCTCTCGGGTGACACGTTGCTCTCTGTTCTGGTTTGCTTGTCGATTAGCTCTGTATAGACAACATACTTACGCCAGCCACCTACCTGCTCGCGTATCTTTGTTGAATACAGAGGTAAGCCTGTCCCGGAACCTCTCCTTCAGCGGTCTTGGCAGTTCGCTTCCGACGCCGAACCGTTTCCTTGGCAGATCCTCGGGACTAGGATGCTGCAAGTTGGAGAAATCTCAAATACATACTTACTTACAACCTACGTAACCACCTCTACTTCAACGAACTCATTACCGGGGTAGGTAGTATTGGTGGTTACATGTTATGGTCTAGCGTCTAGCGCGGCATCATAAAAAGAAGAAGCATGAAACTAGATGGGGAAATATAAGCCCGCTTATACATAAGACTTACATAGTACTCACCTTACCTGCTTCATAGGATTACCTATTTAGTACCTGGCTGGAGGAGTGGCAGCAAACACGAAACCTAGTCCGTCTATCTGGGTTAGCTTGGTGCGATTAAAAAGTGGCTACCCGGTCTTGCTGCTCTCGATGTTGTGCAACTCACACGTTCTGCTTATTCTTAGCGAGCCGCGACTCGGTCTGTCGAAGATCTTCATTGCATTCTCAGTGATATCATAACGGGCGATGCGTGGATTCATGTGATCCGTGGTATGAAAGAGCTCAGAGACCCCGATTGGTCGAGCAAAACATCCCGGTGAGGTTGACAACCCTACCTAGCAGCATGTAATAAGACGATTGCACGTGCTAGGAGCATTTAGGCAGCTACAGCTGAAAATCCACTAGAACGCCGCAATATCTAGCCATTATGCAGATTTCCTCGCCTCATTCTTAGGCATGCTGGCTATGTGTAGGTAGGCGGCGGAGTACAGGGGCAACCGGCATTCACTGATACCGACATACTGGGCCCTTGCCTAGGTAGGTCTGCTCCTTCCACTCCCGCTTTACAGACTTAGAGCCAGGTTATTTTCTGAGGGGGGTGCGGTCCCATCGCCAAAAAAGCAATACTCCTCGATGGACCTCTTGAAATCATCTCCTTGATTGGTGCGAGCTCTCACCGACCATGAGAGTGAAGCATTGGTACCGTGAGCGTGCTTTGGCTCATTGAGCCTCACGCCTAGTGTCCATTATGTGACAGGCTCTGGGGTGTCACACGATGACAAGGAGCCAGCCTAGATAGCACTATACTCCTCTCCGAGCCTCCCTTCCGTGTTAGGACCTGCCTCAGAATGGTGGACACAAGCATACAACCCCTGTCCGAAGCATCTCGTTCGAGCCCCAGGCCAATGCCATAATAGCTATAGCCATCACAGTGGGGGGGAGGGTTTGAACGCAACGGGAAGATGGACCGGGAACGCTGCAATCCCTCAGAGCACTTCGCAAAAACGGCCGGGCCTTCGTACCGAAATTTCGATATTGAGCCCTAGCATTCGTCTGGCAACAAACCGCGGCTCACGTCAGAAGGCCGGCGGTGAAGAGCACCCAACTGGACCACGTGCGCTTGCATCGGAAGCAAACTCATATCAAGAAAAACGAAAACTGCACATTCCTCAAAGCGTCCGTCTACATGAGAGCGTAGTTTCCGCGGCAGTCGTCGACATGATTCGTGACATGATCTCGACAGGAAGCTGAAGAGCAGAAGCATATTCTAAGATGCGATGAAATGACAGTGGTAGTGGTAGAGAACGAGAAGAGGCAAGATGCGCCGTCCCATCTTCATGCGAACTGACCGTTGGGACTCCGGGATTTAATCTGCTCTTCGTTTCTGCGGCGGTTCCTTCGCGGCTTCGGTTAAGTTAGTGGCCCCATGCTTGCCCTGTTGGGCCCTGTGCCCCTGCTCAGGTACCCCTGTAGTTGTCATGCAATCAAAGTGGGTGACAAGCCGATGATTAAGACTCGGCCCGTCCTGGCGGTGCCAAAAACCTCTTCACACGTTTTTCCGGCCAGGGTGTTCTGCGCGCGTACTGACGGGTGCTCATATTGGCTCTTTCAAGGTTCATGTTGTGTAGCCTTAAAAGCGCTACTATTGCCTTGTTGATACCTTATTGGTACCTTGTTGGTATTGTTTTAATGTCGCTTTGGGATGCCAACACGTGAGATGTTTCTATCTTGTCACAGCTGGCTCAGTCACTTGACCGGCCATGTCGAAGCGTGATTTGCCCATCGTCAGTTGATGCATGAAGCCGGTTCGACGGGGCTGTCCCATAAAATATTTGTACGACCCCCTCCCTTACACACGCTCCCCCTCGCACTCCCACCCCATTCCGCTCTTACATCCCTTTCACACTCTCTCTTGGGATCTTGGGATCTTGAGATCACGGATCCCCATAAGAGGGGCTATGGACATTATGGGAAATGACCCATAGGCCGTGGTGACATTACGCAAGATACCTAAGGCCAGCCAGCAAGCGCGGTAGAGAGAGAACCGCGCCCTGGCCTCAAGGATTAGACAGAGCTTCCCGGACGTCTCTAACACCGTTGGTCACGATCTGTGATGTGATGGCATGATTTTCTTACTTCTCGGCGCAAAGGGATTCAGCCTCGACTTTGCTTTTGATGTCGCTCGATACCGTTCTTGGCCTCGCTACCGTGTATGGAAAAGAAAATGCTGGTTTTTGGGTACTGGCTTCGATGGGATGCAAAATTGGACTTCCAAATGGAGACATCGAGACGACCCATATGGCATCATGGCAACTACATAGTTAAACTACCAGGTCCTAGATAGTGAGTGGTAGGGAGTGTGCCTGTAAACCCGTCCTTCTTCCGTGCGCCAACAGTGCACTGGCGGCTACAATAATAATAATAATAGCAATAACAATAACAATAACGAAGAACAATAGCAATAGCAGCACAGGGCGGGACTAACCTATGGCTTGAGAGGTTATTATGATCGATACAACCAGCATTATATCCCTCCGCTTGCTCCCTTGCTCTCGGACTCTAGCCAACGGTAGGCCACGATGGCCCTGTCGCGCGCGACGGATAAGGATAGAGAGCCTTGATAGTGTGATAGTGGTGAGCCTTGATACCAGTGAGCACAAGTACAAGCACAAGCACACACTGAGCCTTGACTTCTTTTTTTTTTGAGGGATATTCGTCGGATGCACTTTGCCCCCCAAATTCTCGAACTCTCGTAATCTATGCAGAGGCGATATGCAACTCTCTAGCCTCAGCGTGCTGTTTCTAGGTCATTCTCTCGGCATTTTCTTGACCTCGTTCGTCTGTCCGTCTGTCTGTCTGCCTGTCCGTCTATGCGGTCTCTGTCCACATCATGCTGCTTGCTGTGCTTGCTACCTCTGTACTATGTCATCAATGATGCTCATGCTCTACTTGCAATACAGATACAGAGAACATAGTACTTCTAGGCAGGTAGTCTAGGTCCATGTCCTCGGCCTCTCTCGGCGTACCTACCTGCTTTGCTCTTTACCTTGGGTCGGTACCTGCCCTACCTACCATATCAGTACGGCTTACCAGGGCAGGCCGTACAGCACGCACTAGTATACATACTATGTAGCTCTACAGCTTGTAATTCATCTCCACACTTTTCGCTCTCACCCTCAACCCTGGTCCCCTCCACCCCCAAGCTTACTTATTAGTCGCATCATTATTATTTTTACACATGCGCGCACTTGCCTTTATTACTCCGGCTGCCAGCACGGGCTAACGTGGTTTGATCATCGCAATCGCTACGGAATCCGCTATCCAACTACCCAGTTGCACAAAAGAGGGAAATATCCTGACTAGCAGTCCACCCCTCTTTAAACCGGTCAGGCTCCCGCCGGCTCGACCGCCGTTGTAGTTCTCTTCACCGAGTCTCTTCTTGAATAGAGTACCGTTCTCTCCTTCCAATCATCGTCCTTCCCACTCCTGTCACCGGCAGTACGGCGTGCACTTTTCTTTTGGATGATTTGGTCTTCCTCGGCTTTTCCGCACTCGCACCCGCGCGCACGCTAAAGCCCACGCCTAACGCGCGCGCATACTCGTTATCCAGCCCCCTCGAATTGCCATAGTAGATAGTCCCGCCGGCCAGATCAGGGGTCCTCCTCCCTCTCGTACCTACCTATCCAGGGGACCCGAGAGTGAGAGAGGACTTACTCGCATTGCACAGCACAGCGCAGCGCAGCATACTTACTTAGCACAGCGCAGCACAGCACACAGCGCAAGGGAGGAGAGCGCACCGACATTTAGTATAGTGTCTACTACTTACCTAACCTAGTATTACACAAGCAACCCCCATCTACCTAATCACAGCACAGCAAAGCCAACAGACAGTACCTCCCTACACCACACAGCGCAGTGCAGACCAGCAACACAGGCTCGAGTAGACAGCGGACGAGCACGGTGCTCTACGGCGGCGAGCACGTCCGCGCGTCGTCGCATTTGGCTCTAAGTAGTGACCCTGGCTCTTCTATGTGAGGCAATGGTATTTGTGAGACACTGATACGAGGCGTCTTTTGTATCCACCCCCCTCCAAACTTGGGTTGAGGCGCAACTCTCAGCACGACGCACCGCTTCTGGTACTGCTGCCCGCCGCCGCTGCTACAGCTACAGCTACAGCTGTCATTGCCGTTACCGTTGTCGTTGTTAACGTTTGTTGACGCTGTTGCTCCTGTCTGTCACTCTGGTGCGGCTGGTACCGGCTCTGGTACCGGTGCTGGGTACATTGTTAGTCGTTGGTACTGGCACTGCTGCTGGTGCTGGTGCTCTACTGTTGATGGCCATGGTGCTGCTATAGCGCCTCTCTTCATCGGATGTACACATCGATCACGTCGAATTGCAGTGCATGGCCAGTCTCTGCACTGTTGGGATATTTGACTTGTCCAACACACCTTCTATATACGTACCTCTTTCCAAGTAACGCACCATGGTAAGATCTTCCTGCCATAGTCATCTGGTCGCGTTCCACCCTCTTACAGCGTCTTATTGCATAAGCCCTCGCCGGTGTGCAAACTATTGACTCGTGGCTAGAATAATCCCAATCTGAGAAAACGCCGGCCTTATGGCCACGAGGGCGCCCCTGGGCTGCCTGGGCTACCTGGCTTGCCTGGCTTCCCTGTGGCCCAGGATCCTTCATCTTCATACCCTGCTGCTGCTACATCAGTCAGTGTGGCTCCCCTTGAGCACTACTCGCCGACTGAGATAAATATACTACACCAGGCTGCTACCATCCTCAATTGCTCACTCACTCAGCTGTATGATCTTGATAGCCGGAGAACTGGCCTGCCACACCTCCCTGCCGATGCTCACGCTCATGCTCGCGCTCGCACCTCCTCCTTTCCATACAACGTCTCTACTAAAAGGCCTCGTTTAAGCACAGATCTCGCGGCAATGCCGCCGCCTCAGGAGAAAACTCCACCTGTGTCCGTACCCGTGCCAGTACCGGTACCCGTCCCCGTCGACCAAGACGTCTCGGCTCATCAAGGACAATCGCTTGACGGTTTCCCTCTAGCCATGGATTCATCGCGCTTCGCACAATGCCTTGCCAACTTCTCCGTGTGTTCGCCCTGCATAACGTGTGAGCCCCAAGGTCAGTTCGCTGTAACCATCTTACCTTGACGATACTACAAGGATGCTAAATCTCACTTAGGTTATGCCCCCATCCCAGCAACTAGTTCATATAGCTATAACGAGACGCAGCCCTATCTTGACCACAAACCCCAGCCGCCTTCTGTCCATTCAATGTCCAGCACACTGTCTCAAGGCCAACCCAGTCTATTTGCGGCCAATAACGTCATGGTGACGCAGCAGATGTTCCCCAGCTACCCTGTTTTGCAGCCGGACCGGCCATTGGCCGTCCAACCGACTACAAGTGACCAAGGAATGGTGTATCCTGGGCCTGTAACTGTATCTAATCAAGGATACCCGGGGCTTTCGGGACTGCAATCAAGCTCGCCTATTTCACCTAATAATCACATCATGAGAGTTCAATCGTTTACTACTCCGTCGTCTGAGGGACATGAAGACCTCAGGAAACACTACAGTGGATCCCAGCCGCATGTGCATACTGACGTAGACAGGAGTCAAGGGCCTGGGCAGTCTCGGGAAATAGACATTATTCAGACACACCAGAGACCGATGCCTGCCAAACGGGGCCCTTTCAGAAACCAGAATGACAGAGAGAGAACCGCCGAAACTAGAAGGATCGGGAGTTGCATTCGCTGCAGAATGCAAAGAATTCGAGTAGGCGGTTTTTTCTCTTTTTCTTTCCCCAATAGAAATCCCTACCATTCTTGTTCTCTCTCTTTTAATAACACCGAGTATCGAACCCCAGATATACGCTCTGGATAGCTATAGACTATAACTGCGTGCTAACTAAGGTGTAACAGTGCGAGGCAAACCCAGAAGACAAAGTTGGAACCTGCCTGACATGTCAAAGGGTGTCAAATGTGAAAGTATGGAGGATGCCCTGTCTTCGATACAAGATTACCGATGTGAAGCTGTTCAAGCCCGGGCCGGTTAAAGGGCACGAGTGGACACGGCGTTGGGTGGAAGGTGTTGCGGACGATATTTCGCATTGGGCGTCAACGGAAACGAGGAAGGTCAAGGTGACTGAGGGATACACGGAGCACCCGGTCGAGCTTCGAGTTAGGCAATTCGTGCCTCAAGAAGGCGACTCGCTCGAGAGGTCCTGGGTGTACGAGGGAGTGCGGAAACAAGTTTCGATCCCCGCTTACGCTATCGTGAACCTCGAGGAAGCAAAAGGTGCCTATTCCAACTACATCAGCCGCAACCTTCCAGAGTGCTGCAAGAGTGTCCTCTCGGGTAAAGACAAATTGCTGGTGGCGACGTACTGGGCAGCGCTGAAAGCTGCGCGTGACCCCGATTGTGATGAGAAGGAAAGAGAACTGTTGAAAAAGGCGCTTCAGCTATGGATGGCAGTTCGTCTGACGACCAAGTCGACCGTCATTGTCGGCGAAGAGACGTTGGGAATGAGCCCCAACATTATGGACGAAACAAGCCCTTTACAGGGAAAGATTCCTCTTCCGCCGGTAATGGGAGCTCAGATCGAGTTGGTTCTGATCCACCAGATCCAGTCTAGCCTCCGGCGGGAGATGCTCGAGAGCTTGCAAAGCATGACGCAAGCTAACAAGCAACAGACGTGGTTCACAACATACCTCATCACCTTTATATTATTACATAACGTAGCTCTTCTCTGTCAGCACGACTCGGCGTATGCCCGCAAGCACGGGATGAAGGTGAGTTGGCTTCCACCGTACCTCAAATAGGGAAAACAGACTCTGTTGGAGAAAAGAAAGCGGCTGATGATGGGGAACCCATACAGGCTCGTTTCGCAAGAGAGGACATGGTCAGGGAGTACCAGATGGGTGAGTACATGTTCCACACACACACCCCCAGACCACTCGGGAAGCAGCGCATCTGACGGGGAACAGGCGCCAACATTCTATTGGCGTATTTCCACTATTGTAACAAAGGTACGGGCCATGGCTCAGATCTTGATCTTGTGTGACAAGCCATAGGGCAAGCCTAACAACCACCGCCAATAGGCATATACCCGTTCTCGGCAGAGTGCAAAGAGCAGGACCTAATAACCCTGGCCGGGCTCGATGAGCAAAAGACACAGTTCATCAGACAAACGAAATGGCATGTAGAAAGGCACAGTAAGTCATCCCACCCAAAGATCGGTCAACAAGAGGGAAAGGAGAAAGAGGGGGTGAGTGAAGAGTCAGGGGAGTATGTGTTTGTGCTTGGGGTAGAGTAGAGGGGGTGGAGCGTGGGGCGTGTGCCCATAATAATATGGTACACGAAGCCGAAGGCCAAAGGTAACGGTACTTGAGATGTGACCCAGTACTGATGCAAGACTTCTTTCTCCGTAGGAAAGCCATGGGCCAAACTCCGGGAGAGCAACGACCACGAAAACGACTTTTATTTCATCAGCCAGTTGTTCGAGGAAAACTGGATGCCACAGCCGACCATTTGAAACCAAGTTGGTCTTTCGAGTTCAAGTCTTTCTTCCAAGCGGCCCGTCGGGAAACCCCACATCGGCATCATTGCTTCGCGCCAGCCATTAGAGGGGCATAATATTTACAGTGGAAACTGTAAAGAGCCCATCCAGGAAATGAAAATAGTCGTCGTGGTCGTATATTACCTATTACAATTATTATGGGCATCGGCAGCACTGCCTATTACTCGGGCCAGAAATCTCGGGCCTAGCTATATGGGGAACAAGAATTGGCACTAGCGTCTGGGTTGGGCTTTGGGAGGCCTACAAGGTAACCTACCTACGTAGGTACCTACTTTATGTGCTTGGCTTAGGCCAGAGGCTAAACCTGCATTGCATGGTTGCATAATCGCATGAAGCAGCCAGAAGTGCCAGGTCAGAAGCCAGAAGCCAGGTAAGCCCCAGGTATAGATCGATAGATCGATCTATTACCTACCTACTTGTACGCTTGTACCCGTTGAGAAGAATTTCTGATCAAGTTTGTCACGGAAAAGCAACGATTCTTTGCTGCCGCCGCTGCTATTACCTACCGCTTACTACTAGCTGCTTCCAGCTTCCAGCTTCCTGCTGGATGAAGAGAATGGCATACCCTACCTACAAGAAGAAGAGAGACTAGTTGTGTCTATGCGTGTTGCATGTTGCTTGTGTACAGCTGTAGAATACGCGTCTAGGAATTAGGCACCCGAGATATGCTCGTATCCGACTTGGTTAGACATGAGTAGCCAGTCACATTCTCATGCCATTCTACCTGTACAAGGTCCGCTGCGACGGCCCGGCCCTTCTTCTGCTTGAAGGTCTGTGTTTCCCCAAGACGCAGTCGTGATGGCGGCTCGATGTTGGCAACCGTTATCTATTCCCTCTGAGGAGAGATAAGAGGAAGTGAAGAAGACGGGTCGATACATATGTAGGCAGATATGAGTATGGGTATGGGTATGGGTATGTATTTACTTACGTATTTGTGATCATCGCACGGATGTGCAATCTGTATGAGAGCTTCACCGGCGGCGGGCGGCTGGGACCCTCTCGTCATCCCGCCATCTCAGTATGGATGCATCGACGCTTCGAGTACGACGTATTGATTCAGCCTTCGGTCCACAGGAGGGGACGGCTGCAGGCTGCCTTATCCATCTGCACCTGCGTCTGCGTATTATATAATACAGCTGGCGCTATACATACTGCGCACCTACATACTAAATAGGTACTATGCATCGTCGAATGCCTACCTAACTCATATTTGCCATGGCCGATCTAGGAAAGGCACGTCTCAGCTCATCATACATACATTCCCATCCATACTGTACAGGGTGTATGTACCTACTATGTCGTACGTAGGTCTCGTCTCGTACCAGTCTAGAAAAGCCTATCTAGGAAGTCTATCAATCGTATATCGGCTGTCTCATCACCTCCACATAGGGCAACAGCCTACATACCGCCTACGTACATATATGTACGGTACCTAGCGCGCATCTGTGTCGCGGGCCATTACCGTATGCATGCTCGGGAGGCAGGATACTTACTGATAGGCTCCTTCCGGGGTGCCTCAGCCGTATAGGAACAGTTCTCGATCGCGAATCTAGAAAAGAGATGGTAGCGTCACAACCTGGTCTAACCTCCCAGCTACCTGGATGAGGAGAAGTGGAGCCGAGCAAGATTAGCCAAAGATTGGGTGAAGATTGCCCGACAAGCCAAGGGAAACTAAGGCTGCCATCCGTCAATGAAAATTCGTATGTCGTCTCTGTGATTGTCTGTCTGGACGGAGATTCCATGTCCAGCTGTCTAAGCGAAGCTGTGAACCTGCTAACAAACCTTGCGCTGCCTAGGTAATCTAGAAAACTACGACACATGGAAAGGGTAAAGGTCGTCGATTTGGCGTAACCTATTCCAGGGTCTTGGTAAAACCACCAGGGACCAACTGGTTGCGGCGGGACCCCCCCCCTCCTCCGGGGGGTCCTTTTT